>Ga0209599_10000004_pt1 | contig 254914 bp, 221 predicted proteins | sample Shrwel_input2_FT_FD_187534 | JGI IMG/M metagenome (GOLD analysis project Ga0209599, IMG submission 187534) | Subsurface microbial communities from deep shales in Ohio, USA - Utica-3 well 1 S input2 FT (SPAdes) (version 2) ...
CTGAGCCAGTCCGTGCTGCCAACGATCCTCGTGAACGCCGCCGCCGTGAAAAAGCCGCTGCCGAGCAAGCTGCACGTGAAGAAGCCGAGCGTTTAGTCGCAGAGCAAACAGCGCGTGAAGAAGCTGAACGCGCTGCTCAAGCAGCCGCCGAAGCCGCAACTCTCGCAGCGGAACAAGCGGAAGCCGTTGTGGAAGTTATCGCTGTTGATGCCGTTGCTACTGAAAACGAAGTCACTGTCACGACGACTGAAGAAGCTCCTGTTGCAGAAGTCACCACAGAAGATGCTGCCACTCCTGAAACATCCCCTGTTGTTGATGAAACAACGGTTGAGGCTGTTGCAGAATCTGTCGTAGAAACAGCCGTTGAAGCAGTTGTTGAAACCTCTCCGATTGAAGTCACTGTGGTTGAGGAAATCACGCCTGTTGAGACTGCAACAGTAGAAGCAATTGAAGCGCCTGTGAAAGCCAAACGTGTGACGAAAGCGATGGCATCTGCGGCTGTTGCTGCGGCGGACGAAGTGTTGCTCATGCCGACACAGACATGGAAAACCGTTGGTGAGTATATCAGTGCGTTCTTGCCTGATGAAAAACCCGTCACTGGCGCGGAAGTGATTGCCGCCTTCTTCTTAGCGGAGAAAAAGCAAAAAGCAATTGCTGCGAGCTTAGTGGTGACCGAAGACAAGGCGTAATCCTCGCCTAACTAAAAAGCCCCCTGTCTATGAACTAGACAGGGGGCTTTTTTATGGTCTGGATATTAAGTGGGTCACGTTTGGCTTATCCCTTCGACTCCGCTCAGGGAACGTTTTTCCGCTAGCTGAGCGAAGTCGAAGCCTATTTTCCCATGCACTTCAAATAATATTGGCTTCTATCTCTAAGGTCACACCAAACTTCGCCAAGACATCACGCTGAATGGTGTGCGCTAAATGCAGAATATCGTGTCCTTTTGCACCACCGCGATTAACTAACACCAACGCTTGTTTTTCATACACGCCTGCGTGTCCTAATGTCTGCCCTTTCCAACCTGTTTGTTCAATTAACCAACCTGCTGCCAGCTTGACGTTGTCTGCTTGTGGATAAGCAACAATGTGAGGATATTCAGTTTTCAAAGCCACAAATTGCGCTTGAGGAATGACAGGATTCTTAAAAAAACTGCCTGCATTACCAATTTTAGCTGGGTCTGGCAATTTACGTTGACGAATGGCAATCACCGCGCGCGCAACATCAATCGGAGTCGGACTAACAATCTGTTGCTGTGTTAACTCGGCGGCAATATCACTGTACTGCAATTTAATCGTTGGGATTTTTGATAATTGAAAACGGACATAGCTAATAATGTATTGATCTTTAAGTGCCTGTTTAAAAACACTATCTCGATAACCAAACTGACAGTCCGCCAATGAAAACTCGCGTATCGCACCTGTTTGCCGTGTAATCGCGCGTAATCCATGAAAGCAGTCTTTTATTTCCACGCCATACGCACCAATATTTTGCATCGGTGCTGCGCCTACTGTCCCCGGAATTAACGATAAATTTTCTAAACCATACCAACCGTTGGCAAGACAATACTGAACAAAATCATGCCAGTTTTCACCTGCCGCCGCCTCAATCACCACACTATCGTTTGACTCATGTAAGCAGCGAATGCCTTTGAATTTGGGACAAATCACTAAGCCTTCATAGTCTTGACTCAACACAATATTACTACCGCCACCTAAAACCAACAGCGGTAGATTTTTGGCCGTGACAGTTTGCAATAGGCTAACCAATTCAGCTTCCGTGGTCACCTCTGCCAAAAATCGGCTATTCGCAGTAATGGCAAAGGTATTTCGAGCCTGTAAGGGCGCATTTTCTATCAACATAAAGCACTGACACCTAACAACCGCAATTCGTTAAGCCTTTTTCGGCCAACAAGGTTTTTAGCAAATTTTCATTGGCAACTTCGACCAAGTCTAATACCGCTTCAAAATCATTTTCACCGCCGCTATAAGGGTCTGGCACTTCTTGGCCTTTTTTATCAGGGTGATAATCTAAAAATAATTGCAGTTTTGCCGTGGCATCTTTGCAGTATTTTTGGACTTTCTCCATTTCAGCAAAGTTATGTTTATCCATCACCAAGACATAATCAAATTTTTTGAAATCTTGGGGTGAAATAAAGCGAGCACGTAATTTTGATAAATCATAACCTCGCGCTTTGGCTTGTTTTTGCGCACGACGATCTGGCGGCTCACCAACGTAATACGCCGCTGTACCTGCGGAGTCGATATGAAACATATCTTGCCACCCCGACTTTGCAACCATTGTCCGAAACACACCTTCGGCAGTCGGAGAACGACAAATATTGCCTAAACAGACAAATAACACTTTTATTTTTTCAGACATTAATCAATCAATCCTTGGGAAAAAAGTAGGCGCACACGCTCTAAATCAGCCAGTGTGTCAACACCCGCAGGTAAATTTACGGAGGCTAAATCAACATGAATTTTGACACCATAATACAACGCTCGTAACTGTTCTAATGCCTCGACTTGCTCTAAAAGCGCAGGCGGCCATTGCACATAGGCATTGAGAAAACTAACACGATAAGCATAAATACCTAAGTGCCGTAAATACAATTCAGGAACAGCTAAAGTCGTCACACCATTCATAAAGGCATCACGCGCCCACGGCATGGGTGAGCGACTAAAATACATCGCCATCTGTTGATAATCGCGTACCAACTTCACAATATTAGGATTCGTTAACTGAGCAACATCCTGCAATGGCTCGGCTAAGGTCGCCATCCCTGCTTGTGGATTCGCCGCCAAATTCGCAGCAACTTGATTAATAACGGCAGGTGGAATGAGAGGTTCATCACCCTGAACATTGACAATAATATCGTCATCTGCCCACCCCATTTTCTGCGCCACTTCTTGTAAACGATCTGTACCTGATGGATGCTCGGTTGAAGTCATTACAACAGTTGCTCCCAACTGCTCGGCAGCACGATAAATACGCTCGTCATCGGTAGCAATCACAACTTGCTGAGCATGACTAAGCAACGCCCGTTGGTAAACGTGAGCGACCATTGGTTGACCCGCAATATCTAATAAAGGCTTCGCAGGTAAACGGCTTGAGCCATAACGCGCTGGAATAACAACTTTAAATGCGGTCATGGTTTAGCCTAATTTTTCATCTAAGGTTAAATGGCGGGCTTCGTTTTCTAACATCACAGGAATGCCATCGCGGATGGGAAAAGCCAAACTGTCGGCACGACAGACCAACTCTTGTTGTTGTGGATGATATTCCAAGTTACTTTTGCACAAGGGGCAGACTAAAATCGCTAATAATTTTTTATCTAACATACATATTACTCGACAAGAAATATGGACTGACGCATTTCACCGAAATTAGCGCGTTTTGTTAGCATAATGCCGCCTAAAGCGGCTGAAATGCAAACAAAAAAGCGATAACCGCGTCAGTCCTAGTAGGTAATGAATTGTTTACGCTGCCGCACAGCAGCAAATTGTTGGTCAAACTTTTGATAAAACGCTGCTGACAGTTTAGCAACAACAGGCACTTGCCAAGCATTCGTCAGGTTAAATGACTGACACTTCACGGCATCTTTTGCCGTCATCACCACGGGTAAATCCTCTGCAAACGCCAGATCAGTGGCCTGAAAAGCGTGATGATCAGGAAACGCGTGAGCAAGCACCTGAAAACCTTGTTGCTCTAGGGCGTTAAAAAATCGGACTGGATTACCAATCCCTGCCAAGGCATGAATTTTTTGCGGTGGTTGTGGCACTTCACCATGAATCTGGCCAACGGCTAACCATGCATCAGGCTCTAAGTTCATCAGATGATAGCTGTGTGCGGCTAATTGCGCAGAAGAATCCATATTTATGCCATTCACCACAATCAAGTCAACTGTGTCTAAGCGTGATGGCATTTCGCGTAATGGCCCTTGCGGTAATAACTGTCCATTACCTAAACCGCGCTCACCATCAATCACCACAATTTCTATATCACGCGCTAACGCATAATGCTGTAAACCATCATCACATAACACCACATCACACAACTGTTGTTTGACTAGGTACGCGACGGCCTGTGCGCGTTTTGGCGCAACCACAACAGGAACACCTGTTTGTTGATACATAAACAGAGGCTCATCACCCACTTCGGACGCTTGGCTTGCGGCTGTTACCAACGCAGGATACAGTGTTTGGCCACCATAACCACGACTGACAATCGCAGGTCTAAAACCTTGTGCTTGTAAGTGTTTGACTAAAGCCAAGGTTAATGGCGTTTTGCCTGTCCCACCCACCGTAATATTGCCGATGACGATGACAGGCAAGGGAAACGTCGCCACGTCAAACCAGCCACGTCGATACGCGATTCGTCGAATTGCAGTAATCAGCCGATACAACATCGAGAGCGGAGCTAACAATATCAATGCCCAATGGCCGTGATACCATGCGTTAACCAGTTTCTCGCTCATGCTCTGTTATCCCGTATGTACGTCGCTGTCTTCTTCAAATTGACGACTATGCAATTGTGCGTACACATTGCCTTTTGCCAACAACTCAAGATGTGTGCCCGTTTCGACAATACGCCCTGCTTCTAATACCACGATGACATCGGCTTTTTCGATGGTCGATAAACGGTGAGCAATCACTAAGGTCGTGCGGTTTTTCATCACGGTTTCTAAGGCTTCTTGAATATAAAATTCTGACTCGTTATCCAGTGCCGATGTCGCTTCATCTAAAATCAAAATCGGCGCATCCTTTAATAAGGCTCTCGCAATGGCAAGACGCTGACGTTGACCACCTGACAATTGTGTGCCATCTTGACCGACACGCGTTTGATAAGACTCAGGTAATTTATCAATAAACTCATGAGCATACGCGGCTTTGGCGGCGGCTTCAATTTCCAGTAATGACTTTTGACTTAATGCACCATAGGCAATGTTGTGTTGAATGGTATTATCAAACAACACGACTTTTTGACTGACACTGGCCATTTGTTCACGCAGATTGGCTAAGGTGTATTCCGAAAGCGGATGACCATCTAACAAAATTTGCCCATCGGTGACATCATAAAAACGTGGCAACAAACTGACTAAGGTACTTTTACCTGAGCCTGAACGTCCCACTAAGGCGACTGTTTGACCCGCTTGTATAGTTAAATTGATGTTATGTAACACTTCTTCGCCCGTTGGATAACGAAACGATAAGTTTTTAATTTCAATATGTCCTTGTACGCGTGTTGCGCTATAAGTGCCATGATCGGGTTCAATCGGCGTATCTAATAACTCAAAGACGGATTGCGCAGCGGCAATACCCCGTTGGATTTTTTCATTGACATCGGTCAACGAGCGTACAGGTTTCGATAACAATCCTGCGGCCGTAATATAAGCAACAAATGTCCCTGCGGAGGCATCGCCCAAAATATGCGGTTGTAAGGCCACCCAAACGACAACACCCATCGACATCGCCATCAAAAACTGTACTAAAGGCGTGTTGATCGACGCGGTAATCACCATCTTCATGCTTTGTTTTAAGTTTTCTTTGGAGGCAGCATCAAAACGCTGACGCTCAAATGTTTGACCACCATAGCTTTTGACGACCGCAAAACCGTTAATGGTTTCGTTGACGATATGACTGACATCGCCCATTGAATTTTGGATTTTATGTGACAACTTACGAAAACGTTTACTGGCCGTTTTGACCAATACTGCGACAATCGGGCCAATGACCAATAATGAAATCGATAAACGCCAATTGGTATAAAACAAATAGCCTAATAATCCAATGACAACAAAACCATCACGCACTAAGGTTTTTAGGGCTTCGGTAGCCGCACCTGTCACTTGTTCGACATCGTAAATTAATTTAGCACTTAAATGACCTGCGGAATGCAGATGATAATAATGATTCGGCAACACCAATAATTTATCAAATAGCTCTTTGCGCAAGGTATAAACGACATTACGCGCCACTAAGGACAAATAATAGTTGCCCATAAACGTGCCAATGCCACGAAAGAAGAAAACACCAATGACCAATAAGGGAAAAAAGTTTTTATCGGCTTGATTCTTATCTTGAATCGCATTAATCACAAACTTGATGAGCTGTGCGCCTGCCCATTCGGTTTGGGCATTCAAAATAAAGCCCACCACACCTAATAAAAAGAATTTTTTATACGCTTTAAGATACGACAATAACCGTTTGTACGATTGCCAACCCGAGGTTTGTTCGGTCATTACTTACTCTCGTTAGATAATCGTGTGCTAATACTGAGGTTTACAAAGCCCATTTGCCCTGCGACATCCATTACCGTAATCACCGATTGATGACTGGCTTTGCCATCGGCCGCAATAATAAATGGCATATCGCGTTTACCATCACTGGCTTTTTCAATGGCACTTTGTAATTGTTTGGCTTCTTTGGCGGCGAGTTCTTGACCGTTAATCGTATAAATACCACTCGCACTGACACCAATCTCAATCGTTTTCGCTTTTGATGGTTTCGCGGCATCGCCTTTGGCTTCAGGCAAAACGATTTGCAACTTACTGGCTTTGTTGAATGTTGTTGAAATCATCAAAAAAATGATTAAAAACAATAAACAATCAATCAAAGGCGTAAGATTAATTTCTAGACTTTCGGGTTGAGGGCGACGGAACTTCATAGTGCATTGACCGTTTCTTGAAAGTCCACTTCGCGGTCGCCATGCACAATATCCACCAATTTGATGGCTTGTTGTTCCATTTCTACCGCCATTGTTGTGATATGACGTTGATAATAACGGTGCATAATCATCGCCGGAATGGCAACAAATAATCCGCCTGCGGTGGTAATTAATGCTTTAGAAATACCACTGGCCAATAATGCAGGATCGCCCATACCTGTACTATTGATCGCCATAAATGCCTCAATAATCCCAACCACCGTTCCCAACAAACCCAGTAACGGAGAAATCATCGCCAACGTGCCTAAAATACTCAGATACCTTTCCATGTGATGAATGACGACATTGGCGGTTTCTTCAATGCTTTCTTTCATAATCTCACGACCATGACGCGAATTGATTAAACCTGCCGCCAAAATTTCACCTAACGGAGAATTAGCTTTTAATTGACGTAACTTATCGGCATCAAGCTGCTTATTACGAATCCAGCCCCATACCTCAGCCAATAGATTAGGCGGCGCAATACGACTAGCCCTTAGTGTCCATGCTCGTTCTAAACTAATCGCTAATGCTAAGACCGATGCAATCAGCAACGGCAACATCAATAAACCACCTGATTTGACTAATTCCCACACGCTGCAATCCTCGCCAAGGCCACAAAAACGATGACTTAGGTAAATACATAGCCTAAGTCTGAAAAGCAGGACTGACACACTTCATCGAAATTAGCGCGTTTTACTCACTAAAAAATCGTTGAAAACGATTATTTAGCGAGTGAATAAGCGATAACCGCGTCAGCCCTAAAAAAGAGCCTTACTTTAACGATTTAAGGCGAATTTAGCCAGTAATGACCACGCTCTCGCCATACTTCCTTTTGTATCGTTGCTGTTGGCGACAGTTGATAGATTAACGTACCTTGCGTTATCGTATTATCAATAGTGATATTTTTGGCATTTAGTCTTTGAATCACAGGTGCGGATGGATGGCCAAATTGATTACGATAGCCTGCGGAAACAATGGCTAATTGCGGATTAACTGCCGCCAAAAACTCAGGACTGGTTGACGTTTTGCTACCATGATGGCCTAAAACCAGTATTTGGCTAGCTAATGGCGCGTTATTTGCGGCCAACAAAAAATTTTCGGCAGGCGTTTCCATATCGCCCGTTAATAACACACTAAAACCTTGACCACTGACTCGTAAAACACAGGAACGATTATTATCTTTGTCGTAATGCTGTCCGACGATGGGTGATAATACCGCAAAATCCACTTGCTCCCATTGCCAGTGTTGCCCTGCTTGGCAAATTTGTTGGCTTGTATTTTTAGGGAGTGTATAACCTTCGGGTAAGGCACTATAAAACGCTCTTTGAATGGGTATTTGTGCCAATAAAGCATCTGCGCCGCCCGTATGGTCGCTATCGTTATGACTAATCATCAAACCGTCTAAACGCGATACGCCCGACCAACGCAAATATGGCGTGATAATCCGTTCACCTGCCATCGTATTTGCCCCTGTGTCATACAATAAGCTGTGATGTTGGGTTTGCAAAAGCACGCTTAAACCTTGCCCAACATCAATAATACTTAAACGTAATGTCCCCTCTTGACGCGCTTCCAACCGACAATACACAGGCAACAGTAAAATAACCGCCAAATAACGTGGCGCAACGCCTTTAGGTAGTAATAACACCAATACTGACAGGGCAAAAAACGCTAAGGTTAATGGTGAAAACACCCAAAATTGTTGCGCATAAGGTAGTGTGCTTAACTGGGATAAAAAACTATTCAGCCAGTCAATCAAATGAATTGACCCTCGCCAAACGCTTATTTGCCAATCAGATGAGATGCCACCCAACACTAAGCCCAATAAATCTAAGGGCACAACACCAAAGGTAATCACAGGAATAGCGACAAAATTAGCAATCGGAGATACCAGAGATAATCGACCAAAAAAACACAACGTTAACGGCACTAAGGCCAGCGTCAACCATAATTGCAAGCGACCAAAAGCAAACACTTTATGCTCTTGTCTCTGCCAACCACTCCATAATACCAATACCGCCACTGCCATAAACGACAACCAAAAGCCAATGGCATGAACACTTAGCGGCTGCCATAGCACTATCAAGACAAAAGCACGCAACAAAATAGCAAAGATCGACACTTCACGTTGAAACCACGTCAGGACAATACTAATCGTCACCATGACTAAAGTACGCAACGTCGGTAGTGACAAACCCGCCAAACAGCCATAAGCCAATGCCACCATTAACATCAACGGCAAACGTAAACGCCATAGAGGCACTCTCAGGAATATTGCAGGAAAATGCATCAGCACCTTCACTAATAACCACGCCGCAATCATTGCCGCCAACATGACATGCGTACCTGAAATCGCCATTAAATGACTCGTGCCAGTTGCCGCGTACAAATCCCATGCACTTGAAGGAACTAAGGCTCTATCGCCCGTTAACAACGCCAACGACACACCAGCAGCCACATTTTCGCCAAACGCCTGTTGAAATTTTTCACGCAATTGCAAACGCCATTCGTCAAAAGAACGCTCACCTGCTTGGACAAAAATAGCTCGGCCTATTTTTCCTGTTGCCGTAACCCTCTCACTGAGTAACCATGCTTCATAGTCAAATGTCCCTGCGGAAGCTGTGCCATGCGGCCGTTTTAAGGTGACGCTCAATTGCCAAAGTTGATTAGGTCGAAACGGATAAATTTTATCGGTCGTTAATTGCCAATGGGTATTTTGAGGGATGTTATAAACGAGACGTGAGCGTAACTCTAAGGGCTGAACACGGATTTTTTGGCCGAATGGTGTATATTCAGGCAACCCCTCAACTTTCACTAATACTCTAAATGCTTTACCTTCAATAGATAATGGAACTTTTTGATTTAAATAACTTTGTGCATGATAAAAAGACCATGACATTGACAGTAAAAATACCGCCACCAGTCTTAATATTGGCCATTTAAAACCTATGGCCAACAAACACAAAGCCACTAATACCAACATCGGCACAGGCGGCAATATAGGTAAAAAAACCAATGAAACCGCACCTAATGCGATAAAAAACCACACTCTTTCCATGAGAAACCTCAGTCCTTAGTCCATTTGATGACTATTTCATGTCAACTACAATAACCATCCGTACTAAATCATACCCGTTTCAACCATAAAGACCATTACCTTGCCGATTACCCACACATAGAGTGTTGAGGAATTGTCAGACAACTACGGTTTAGATTGCAGAAATGTTATAAATAAGAAACAATCTCGCGCCTGTACATGTAGTAGATATTCGGATGCCTAAACAATTTATTCGTAAACACCTACCCAATCCTGAAAAAATTGCCAACATGCACGGTTTGGGGTTTTTACGTCATCGCCTCCAAGACCCTAATTTGTGGCATTTGAATCGTCATTCTGCTTCTGGTGCGATGTTTTGGGGGTTATGGTGTGCTTTTTTACCCATGCCATTTCAAACCATTCCTGCCGCGATTGCTGCATTGGTCTTTCGGGTAAATTTGCCGCTGTGCGTTGTTTTAGTGTGGTTGAGTAATCCTTTAACCATGATTCCTGTGGTCTATATTTCTTATTTTATTGGTGCAACTTTATTATCTAAACCCATGATTAGCGGCCATATGCTCTATCAACTCGTTGATAATTTAGGCGCAATCATTGCCAACGTTTTTAGTGAAACCCCCACGCCCACCAGTATTGATTTTACTCAACACATCGAACCCATATTATTGGGGATGTTAGTGACAGGATTTTTATTTGGCTGTATCGGCTATTTAGGCATGAATTGGTATTGGCGTTACCACGTCACTAGAGCATGGAATAAACGCCAATTCCGTAAATCAACCACAAAAGAAGAACTATAGACATTTAACGATTGACGGTTAAACAACCGCTTTGCATGGTTAATAGCCGATCCGCACTGTTAGCCAAACGCAAATCATGAGTCACGATCACCAGACTCATGCCCAATTCATGCTTTAGCTCTTGAAACAAGGCTTGCACCTCTAAGGCCGTATGATGGTCTAAATTGCCTGTTGGCTCATCGGCCAACACTAAGGCGGGTTTAGTCACTAAAGCCCGCGCTAAGGCCACGCGTTGACGCTCTCCGCCCGATAACTCAGAAGGTTTATGATGCAATCGGTGCGCTAAACCCACACGCGCCAACAGCTCGGTTGCAGTTTTTTCACTCTGCTTAACAGCATCATCTCTCAACAGTAACGGCATACAGACGTTTTCTAACGCGGTAAATTCTGGCAATAGATGATGAAATTGATAAACAAAACCTAAATATCGATTGCGAATTCTTCCGCGTTTCACTTCATCCAAACGACTGAGTGGCTCACCTAAAATTGTCACCGAACCGCTAGTTGGCGTATCTAAGCCACCCAACAAATGCAGTAAGGTACTTTTGCCCGAACCTGAGCTACCGACAATGGCAACAAACTCACCTCGACGAATGGTAATATCCACATTATTAAGCACATCAACAGCTTGTACGCCTTCATTAAAGCGTTTACATAGCTTTTCAGCGGTTAAAATAATCTCACTCATAACGCAATGCCTCCGCTGGTTGTACTTGTGCTGCGCGACGTGCAGGGTAAATCGTCGCCAAAAAGCTCATCACCCCCGAAGTAATACTCACCCACAGAACATCAAACCAATTTAATTCTGACGGCAGATAATTAACAAAATAGGCATCAAATAATGACTTCCCCGTTACCTGCTCCACCCATGTCATAAAGCCACTGATATTCAGGGCAATCGTAATCCCCAATAACACACCACCTACTGTACCTACTAAACCAATAACCGCCCCTTGCACCATAAAAATTCGGGTAATGGTCTGCGGTGACGCACCCAAGGTACGCAAAATGGCAATATCGGCTTTTTTATCCGTCACTACCATCACCAAGCTGGAAACAATGTTAAACGCGGCAACGGCGACAATTAACAATAACAATAAAGCCATCATGGCTTTTTCCATTTGAATCGCACTGAATAAATTACCGTGCGTTTGTGTCCAATCATTAGGGTAAAAAAAGTCAGGTAAATCATGGACTAATGACTCACCCACATTGCGAGCCTGAAAAAGGTCTTTTAGCTTTAGACGTACACCTTGTACTTTGTCACCGATTCTTAATAGCTTACCTGCATCACTGATATGAACATAAGCCAACATCGTATCAACATCAGCACCCACTTTGAAAATCCCCACCACCGTAAAACGCTTAAAACGCGGAATTACACCTGCGGGAGATAATGCAGCCTCTGGCAACACTAGCGTCACTTTATCGCCTGCGACTACGCCTAAATTAGTCGCCAAACCATCCCCTAAGACAATGCCAAAACCGTCGGCGGTTAAGCTATCTAAGGTTTCGCCTGTACCTAAGTTCTGACCCACAATAGAGACATTTTTTTCGTAAACAGGGTCAATGCCCGAAATTAATGCCCCCGCCACTTGGCCATTGGCTGTTAACATGCCTTGTAATTGGGTATAAGGCGCAACTGCAATTACTTGTGGATTTTTCTTACTAAAGTCTGCTAGTTTATGCCAATTGTGAAATGGCTCGCGGGAACTAATGGTCGCGTGCGGTATCATGCCTAAAATGCGATTTTTCAGTTCACGATCAAAACCGTTCATAACTGAAAGTACGGTAATAAGTACAGCAACACCTAACATCAACCCTATAATTGACGTTAGAGAAATAAACGAAATAAAATGATTACGACGTTTGGCGCGTGTGTAACGCAGACCGATTAATAACGAAACTGGCTTGAACATGGTAGAAGTTGAACCATACTATTAACAAAACAAATGGCAGTATGCCTTACGAGTTGAATATCATGACGAAAACAACTACGGAAAACCCTTTTGAACGACGTTTACTCAATCGCGTGGATTCGACACTATCGCTACATTATCAAGCGATTAGTAGTACAGAATCGTTAAAAGACCCTTATGACAATAACTTTTCACTGCCTCGCTATTTCACGCTGTTTGCCGAGATTGAGCAAGTTGACAGTGTTCAGCGCAGTCAAATGCAATTATTAGAGCGTGAAAATGAGCGGCTGCATGGTTTATTTCAAGCCATGAATTTAAAGCTTGAATTACTGACAGGCGCAATTTACGACGGTCTTGCCAAATTACTGTCGCCTATTCCGCAACAAGTGAATTTAAGTGAAAGCGGCTTGTCGTTTCATGCACCAGAAGCCATTACACCAGGGACTCATGTGCATTTGGCCATTAGTCATTTAGAGCATCATTACCATATTGCCGCGACTGCTCGTGTCGTCTATTGCGAAGATGAAGACCTTGAAGGCTTTAGAACAGGTTTGTACTTCATCAATATTAACCCAAGTGATCGCGCACGTTTATCACAAGATATTTTCCGCAAGCAAGAAGAACATGCGGCACTCGCACCCTTCCAAAATCCAGAAATGGAATAACCAAATATCGAATAAATCGATAGTACATTCAACCCTCTCTCAAACATGAGAGAGGGTAATACCTCAGCGATTATTCGCCAGCCTTAACACCCCAAGAGTCACGTAAACTCACTGTTTTGTTAAATACTAATTTGCCACCGACACAATCTTTTAAGTCTGCGACAAAATAACCTTCACGCTCAAACTGAAAACGATCTTCAGGCTGTACGTCTGCCAAACTTGGCTCAACCCATGCCTGCACAATTTTGAAGGCATCAGGATTCAGCGAGTCTAGCAAGTTGTCGCTTGACTCTGGATTAGGCAGGGTAAACAACCGATCATATAAACGCACTTCTGCGGCGACACCTTTGCTAGCCGATACCCACTGAATCACGCCTTTGACTTTACGGCCTTCAGGATTTTTACCTAAGGTGTTTAAATCAGCACTACAACGTAGCTCGACAATCTCACCCGTTGCGTTTTTAATCACTTCATCACAACGAATGACATAACTATGACGTAAACGAACTTCACCACCCAGCACTAAGCGTTTAAAGCCTTTGGGAGGATCTTCACTAAAGTCAGCGGCATCAATGATGATATCGCGAGTAAAGGGTATTTCACGCGAACCCAATTCAGGTAAGTTCGGGTGACGGGCTGATGTTAACGTCAGCAGCTCTTCTTCCATATTAGTGATGACCACTTTTAAGGGGTTTAACACTGCCATTGCCCGTGGCGCGGTATTTTCGAGATGATTCCGCACACAAAACTCTAACAAGCCAAAATCAACCACACCGTCATTTTTGCTCACGCCAATTCGTTCGCAGAAGTCACGCAATGATTCAGGCGTGTAACCCCGACGACGTAAACCTGCAATCGTCGGCATTCTGGGATCATCCCAACCTGTCACTGTTCCGTCATCAACCAATGTTTTTAACTTGCGTTTACTGGTGACGGTGTAATTCAAATTAAGACGTGAAAATTCAATTTGTTGCGGATGTGCAGGTGTGGCTAAAGTATCCAACAACCAATCATAAAACGGGCGATGATCTTCAAACTCTAAGGTACACAAGGAATGAGTGATGTTTTCGATAGCATCCGAAATTGGATGGGTATAGTCGTACATCGGGTAAATTAGCCACTTATTCCCTGTTTGGTGATGGGCTATTTTTTTAATGCGATACAACACAGGGTCACGTAAATTAATATTGCCCGATGCCATATCAATTTTTGCCCGTAAGACACAGTCACCTTCGTTAAACTCTCCCGCACGCATTTTTTCAAATAACGCCAAATTTTCGTCAATCGCACGCTCACGGTATGGGGAGTTCAGACCATCACCAATCAAGGTGCTACGGCCTTTACTAATTTCTTCGGGCGTTTGTGAGTCAACATAGGCTTTACCCATCTTGATTAACTGGATCGCGTATTGATACAAAGCATCAAAGTAATCAGACGCATAACGCACTTTGCCTGCCCATTGAAAACCCAACCATGTTACGTCGGACTGAATCGCATCAATGTATTCTTGTGATTCTTTTTCGGGATTGGTGTCATCAAAGCGTAAGTTACATTCACCCTGCGCTTCGGCAGCCACGCCAAAATTTAAACAAATGGATTTGGCATGACCAATGTGTAAATAACCATTGGGTTCTGGCGGAAAACGGGTAATTACTTTGCTATGTTTACCACTGTCTAAATCACTGACAATGTGTGCACGAATAAAATCTTTGGCTTCCATCTAACAACTCGCATGACAAGCGTGAGGCCAACCACTCAAGGCAGTAGTCAGCAAAATCTGTAGCACTAACACAAAACGCTGTTTTCATGTGATATTTCAAATATCGCCGCGACACGACGTTTAGCATCAATCCTGATAAAGTCAGAGAGTCTAGCGATTGCGTGTCACGGCCTCAAGCTTTAGACTTCACCTTTCACCGAATAATAGGATAACCCTGATGAAAGTTGCTTTAAATACCAATTTTGGTCGTATCGTTTTGGAATTAGATGAAGTTCGTGCACCAAAAACTGTCGCTAGTTTTGTTGAGTACGTAAAAAGTGGTCACTACAGTGGTGTAATTTTTCATCGTGTCATTAAAGATTTCATGATTCAAGGCGGTGGCTTTGATAAAAACATGAGCCAAAAGCCAACTAACGCACCCGTGCAAAATGAGGCTGACAATGGCTTGAAAAATGACAAAGGTACGATTGCGATGGCGCGTACTTCTGATCCACACTCTGCGTCAGCACAATTCTTTATCAATACCGCTAACAATGGTTTCTTAAACCATACAGCTAAAACCAATCAAGGTTGGGGCTATGCAGTATTTGGTAAAGTATCTGAAGGCATGGATGTTGTAGAAAAAATCAACACCGTTAAAACTGGCAACAGAAGCGGTCATGGTGACGTGCCTTTAGAAGCGGTCATCATTGAAAGCGCGGAAGTGATTGCGGAGTAATAACTACTCCCCTCGCTTTAGCCCTCGCCTTTCTCAAGGCTGAGGGCTTCTCTCTCACCCTCCTCAAAAAATAACACTATGAAACCCACTGTTTTTATTTCTGACTTACACCTTGCACCTGACTTACCGCGCGTTAGCCAAGGCTTTCTCTCGTTGATGCAACAATTACAAGGGCAATGTCATGCCCTGTATGTGTTGGGCGATTTGTTTGAAGCGTGGGTTGGTGATGATAATCAGAGCGACTACAATCAACAGATTATTCATGCGTTTAGGCAATTAAGTGACGGTGGTACGGCACTGTATTTTGTTCATGGCAATCGTGACTTTTTATTGGGTGAAGACTTTGCCCAAGCCTGTGGAGGTCAACTCTTAGGCGAGCGTACAGTGATTCAACTACCACAACAACACATACTCATTGAACACGGCGATGCCCTGTGTACCCGTGACGAAAAATTCATGGCCTTCCGTCAACAAAGTCGTCACCCACTATGGCAACAAACCATGTTAGCTAAACCTCTGACAGAACGCTTACAAATTGCCGAGCTATGGCGCTTACAAAGTAAAATGCAAAATAGTAATAAATCCGAAAACATTATGGATGTCACACCCGAAGCGGTGACCGAGATGTTAAAGACGCATCAAGTGACCGTCTTGCTACATGGCCATACACATCGCCCGACTATTCATGATTTAGTCATTGATGGGCAAGCGGCTAAACGTATCGTTTTAGGGGACTGGCAAGAAGAAACAGGCTCGGCTGTCATTGGCATTGCCGATGAAACAGGCATTCGTTTAGAAAACTATTGCTTTTAAATACAAACGGCTACCGAAGTAGCCGTTTTGAATATTTACTTATGCGTTAATAACAATTAAACACCCGCACTTTTTAAACGATTGGCATGTTCACGATAGACTTCAACAGGATCTGGCGTAAACAAACCACGCACGCCAAAAGTATGATTGATTGCATCGGCATGATTATGTGGATAATCATCACGAACTACTTTACCAAAGTGACTAGAACATTTGCCAACTAAACCATCATTGGCTTCTGTGCCTGCTAAACCTGTAATACCAAAGAAATAATCTAACGGGTCAAGCGTATTGGTAAATGACGATGTGCCATTCCAAGAATAGTTTTTAATCCCATTAGCGGTATAAGCCCCTTCACCACATGCCGTTGTCGGGACACCATTAGTATGTGTCGCATTGAATGTGGCTGCGCCTATAGTTGTTAATGACGACAACGCGGCTAAAGAATCTTCTGGATGGTCGTTACCTGCTAAATAGGTCACAATGCCCATTAACGCATCGGCAATACTGCCTAAAAACGTTTGTGTCGTTCCCGCAGGAATAATATTATTGACTAAATTGGCCACAGGACTGCCTTTAACGGGGCTGTGTACCATCGTTAACGAAGCCACTTTCGTTGGGATAACATCTGCAACATAACGAATGGAAAAACCACCATGACTATGGCCAATCAAGTTAACTTTTTGTGCGCCACTAATCGCCAAAATACTCTGTACTTGTGTCAGTAATTGTTCGCCGCGTGCTTCTGAGCTGTTAAGTGCCGATGCTGATGTTGTATAGACTTTGCCACCGCTATAGCTTAAACCGCTAGGAATTTGATACCAGTAATCAACAAAGCCTACTAATTTATCAAAGCCTAAGACCCCCGGTGCTAAGACCATCGGATACTTAGTTTTGGTATAAGTACAATCTTCCCACCACCAGCAAGCTTGGCTGACATTGGCGGTGAGTGCTCCTGCAAGTACGGCGGCGGTGAGTGCGAGTTTCTTCATGGTTATTATTCCCCTACTTGACGTTCTTGGTTGTTGTGTTAAAGCGTCTTAATTTTTAATATTATTTTATTTATTAGTGGATTTCTGATAAGAGAAATTTATTCGTATTTTTTAGAGTATTTATTCTAAGTACAGAGAGAAATATATGCGCAAATAGTGTACTTATCCAGTAAACAAACCCACAAATAACGCCATTCTTTTGCTTTTAGGCGACATTATGATAAGTGGTACATTCACAAAGACAAACGGCCACAAAAGTGGCCGTTTTATCGTTATCTATCGTGAAATAGGCCTAAAGTTTTAAGCCTTGATCGTGAATCGTTTCTAAAGCATCCACTCGAATACGTTCTTGTTCGTCAAAGCTCTTTTGCTTGATGTCATTGACTTGTTTTTGACGATCTTGCTCACTCAACGCCTGATTTTTCATAATCGTATCGCGTTGTTGCAAATAGTCATTCATGCGCCCATCCCAAACCGCACGCTCTTGGTCTAAAGCTTCTAAGCGCACAGTTGCTTCTGGACCAACAACTTGTTCACGAATGGCACGCAACTCTTCGGGTTTACCACCGCGAGCTTTCCAATCTTCGGTAAACGTTGTTAACTCTTGATATTTATTCAGTGTTTCAGTGCTTTCTTTTAAGGCAGGCGGCAACGCATTTAACAACTCAGCGGTACGTCTGGCTTTTTCAACGGCTGATAAACTTTTATCTTGCATCACTTCGATACGTGCCATTGTGTATTGATCATAAGCATCTTCATCGCCAAAAAACGCTTCAGAAACTTGACGCGTTAAATATTGTGAACGTAATGCTTGTACCGCTTCTTTCTGCTGACGAATCGCAGGAATATTCAGTGCAGCATCACCTTGTGGCTGCACTTGGGGAACATGTCCTAATGCTTCACGATAGGCTAAATAAGAATCTAAAATCTGCTCTGCTTGTGCCGCTGCCTTAGTAGGTAATTTATGACGGATATAAGCACGAATACGTGAAATAATGCTTGTTAAATCTTCTTCACCAATAGCTGATAAAAAATAATCAAATACTTGACGAATACTACGACTAATAATCAAATTTCCTGCCGCGTCCACTTCTAGCGCACCGTCCACTTCGGTATCACTTAAAGACTTTGGCATATTTTCAGTACCCGTTTTAAACCGAGTATCCGTTTTTGACTTTTCAATGGCCATTGCGACATCTTGTGCGGTTTGTCCCTGCACGACAGGTGGTGGTTTTACCTCTGTCACGGCTTCTTGTTTGTCGCGTGCCAACCACAATAAAACACCTGCAATCAACACAAAGAGTGCGATTAAACCCATTGCTGCTTTACGCTGCATTATTATTATCTCCATCCACGTTGAGCGACACATTATGTGCATCACTATCTATCAAACCATAAAAAAAGCGGCCTTAAAGACCGCTACTTTTTATATCAGAAATACGTTTTTTTTGCTTATAAACCTGCCACTTTTAAGCGATTTGCCTGTTGACGATACAAATCTGTGGGTGCAGGTGTAAATAAACCACGAATACCGAACAATTGGTTAATCGCATCACCATGATTATGCGGATAATTATCACGAATGACCTGACCAAAATGACCCGCACATTTGCCAACTAAACCATCATTCGCTTCTTTAGAAATCAATCCTGTAATACCAAAGAAAACATCTAAAGGATCAAGGATATTCGTCACCGAAGATGTACCGCTCCAAGAATAGTTTCTAATACCATTCGCCGTATAAGCTCCTTCGCCACATGCCGTTGTCGGGACACCATTCGGATGCTTAGCATTAAATGTTGCAGCACCTTTGGTGGTAAACGAATCCATACTGGCTAAGAAGTTTTCTTTGTAGGTATTGCCTGCCAAAAAAGTGACAAAATTAGAAACTGCTGTGCCAACACTTTGAATTAACGACGCGGAGAACGTACCTGCTGGAGCGACATTACGAATTAAGTCTGCACCCGGTGCGCCTTTAACGGGACTATGAACCATCGTCAATGAAGCTACACGCGTTGGCATAATATCAGCAACATAACGCACCGAAAAACCACCATGACTATGGCCAATCAAGTTAACTTTTTTTGCGCCTGTAATCGCTAAAATACTTTGTACTTGTGTTAACAGTTGCTCACCACGAACTTCGGAGCTATTAAAAGCAGAAGCGGAAGTTGTATAGACTTTTGCACCGCCATCTTTCATGGCACTGGGAATACCATACCAATAATCAACAAAGCCGACCAACTTATCAAAGCCTAAAACACCCGGTGCTAAAACAACAGGATATTTGGTTTTGGTATAGTCACAATTGAATAAACAGAACGCGCTTGCGGTGTTAGTAGAAAATGCGGCAACGGCTAATGTAGCGGTGGCAAGTGCTTTTTTTAACATGGTTATCCCCTGCTCGTTTGGTTTTTGACATTATTGGTATTATTAATTTATTTTTATTTATAGATGCTAAAACGAATCAAATACACGCTTACAATAGACTTATCACTCACATACTAGGTCAAGCTAATGTGCGATGACACGACAATACGATAAACGGCTACTTTCAAAAGCTGCGCGGTAACTAAACAGACTACCGCGCATCCTACCCTCACCCGAAGCGAGTCAAGAACCTAGCTCTTGTTACCTTAATTACAAACCAGCCAATTTTAAGCGGTTAGCTTGCTCACGGTATAAATCTGTGGGTGCAGGTGTAAACAAACCACGAACACCAAACAGTTGATTAATTGCATCACCATGATTATGTGGGTAGTTATCACGAATGACTTTACCAAAGTGACTAGAACATTTGCCAACCAAACCATCATTGGCTTCTGAAGTTGCAACCAAACCTGTAATACCAAAGAAAGTATCTAAAGGATCGAGAATGTTAGTGACTGAAGATGTGCCACCCCAAGAATAGTTTTTAATACCATTCGCAGTATAAGCACCTTCACCACAGGCCGTTGTTGGTACACCATTAGCGTATTTAGCATTAAATACGGCTGCATTCTGTGGCGTTAATGAATTCATGCTCGCTAAGAAATCTTCTTTGTAGCTATTGCCTGCTAAGAAAGTAACAAAATTAGACACTGCATTAGCAACCGAGGACACAACTGACGCAGACACCGTGCCTGCGGGTGCAATACCCGTAATAATATTCGCACCCGGTACGCCTTTGACTGGGCTATGGATAGCCGTTAAGGAAGCAACACGCGTTGGAATAGCACCTGCAACATAACGAATGGAAAAACCACCGTGACTGTGTCCCATCAAGTTAACTTTTTGCGCGCCAGTGATAGCGAGGATATTTTGCACTTGGGCAAGTAATTGCTCACCACGAACTTCGGAGCTGTTAAATGCAGAAGCGGAAGTTGTATAGACTTTTGCACCACCGTCTTGCATTGCGCTAGGGATGCCATACCAGTAGTCAACAAAACCCACTAATTTATCAAAACCCAATACACCTGGTGCTAAAACAACAGGGTATTTAGTTTTGGTATAATCACAGTTAAATAGACAGAACGCGCTAGCGGTATTCGCTGTTAGAGTAGCGGCTACCAATGTGCTGACTGCAAGTAATTGCTTTAACATTTTTGTTGTCCTCAGTAGTGCCTTTGTTAAGGCTCTTGTTATTACATTTTTTTTGAATTATTAAATTATCTTTTAGAGTAAAAACACTATTTTTTGAGTATTGGCGTTTACTGTCTTGTTGTTGATCATTTTAGTGTAATTAACGACAGCTGAATTGTGAATTTACGACAGGCAATGTGAATTCGCGACAGCCCGACGAACGGTATTTTTAAGATGAATGGTTAATTAATGCCGACGAAAAGTAAAATAAACGACTAGACAATAAAAAAACCTTACTTTTTAGCAAGGTTTTTAGCTGCGGATTTAAATGGTCGGGATACCGCTATGAAAGCGCATTTCTGTGTCTGTCGAACTGATTAATGCGGCTTCTTGTTCACGAAAAAATGCAATTCTATCGAGTATTGGTTCTGGACTATAACGCTCCGCTAAGTCCAAGTAATATTCAAAATGACGCGCTTCTGACTTCAATAAAAAGGTATAAAATCGTTTTAACTCTTCATCTAAGTACGGAGCAATTGCAGCAAATCGTTCACACGAACGCGCCTCAACAAACGCGCCAATAATTAAAACATCAATCAAATGTTGAGGCTCATAGGTTCGCACATGTTTACGTAAACTACCGGCATAACGCGCATTGGTAATCGGTTTATAACGCAAACCCCGTTTGGTCATAATTTCCATGACTTGTTCATAATGAAGCAACTCTTCGCGCGCTAATTGCGCGAGGCATTCTTGCAACTCTTGTTTATCGTTATAACGGAATAATAAGTTGACAGCCGTACTTGCGGCTTTCTTTTCGCAATTGGCATGGTCTTGCAATAGCAGTGGAATGTCCTTAATTGCCGCTTCAATCCACGCTTGTGGCGTGGCACATCCTAAAAATTCACGAATGGGTTGCAAAAAATCCATCATTAAGTCTCTCAAATCGATGATCTATTATAACTTTTTTAACGGAGTTGCTGTTGTTTTGTCTCAGTCTGCTTGGTATTGCGCGATGGGTCATTTATGCTTAGTCATTACTTCATTAACATATGTTTAAAAATAATGTCTGCGCCTGAACTCCAAACTGAAAATACCTTACCACTTTCGACACAAGACCGTGTGTCGTTAAAAATACTGGGCTTTTTTAGCCGTCTATCGTTATCCACCTTACAATATTTGGGTTTTTTGATCGGTAGTATTGCCGCATGGTTTCCACATGGCCCTGCGTGGGTCATTCGGCGTAACTTAAAACTGTGTTTTCCAGAGCAAAGTGAACGCTGGATTAATACGACAACCAAACAAAATTTAATTTATACCGCACAAACGGCGTTAGAGTTTACCAAAACGTGGGGCATGCCTCCCGAATACAGTATTCAACAAATGACCGAGATCGAGAATGAGGCGTTGTTTTTTGCTGCTATTAAGTCCCCAAAAGGCTGTTTAATTATCGCGCCGCACTATGGTAATTGGGAGTTTATGAACTCTTGGGTGAGCCAACATGCAAACCCCGTCATTATGTACAAGCCGAGTAAAAACAAGAGCATGGATATTTTTGTCCGTGAAGCCCGCACTCGCCTCAGTACCACTCTTGCACCTACCGATGAAAAAGGCGTCAAAGCAATCTTCAAAACACTCAGGTCTGGCGGCGTATCTATTTTGCTCCCCGACCACACGCCGCACGATAACGGTGGCATTTTCGCGCCTTTTTTTGGCATATCGGTATGGTCGGGAATTTTAGCGTCCAAACTGATTCAAAAAACCCATTGTGAAGTCATTATGCTGTCTTGTACGCCGCGTGGCAGCGGCCAAGGCTTTAAAATCACTGTCGAAAAAGTTGACCCAAAGGTCTATGACGATGATTTATTGACTTCTGTTAGTGCGATGAATCAGAGTGTTGCCAACTTGATTCGCCGCGATCCAACCCAATATCAATGGATATACAAACGCTTTAAAAAATGTGAAACATTAAAAGATGTGTATCAATAACCTGAATGGCCTAGAATGTAACGGGTAACGGCATAAGCTAATATATCGCTGATTGCGAGAATAAATGTGGTTAAAACGTTTCATCAAGTGAATGACAGCAAAAATGCAGCATCAATCACCTCTGCGGGCGAAAATCTCGCCGTTGTCCCGAATGCTGAGCCGACATTTGCGCCAAAAACGTTTCACCAAAAACAGTCTCTCAAACCACCACCTGTGACGAGTGCACCTATGGATAGCACCCCCGCCCCCAAAGCATTGTTTCAACCCACCGTACAAAACTCAGTGGATGAAAGTAGTCGCCAATGGCTAGAAACGGCCATTGCCCGTTTAGAACTGAATGACTATCAATTTGCGGATACTGAACTGTCACGCGCCAATTTGTTGCAAACGACGATTCAGCTACATGACCCCAGTTATGTCACCGACTATGGTGCCGAAGCCAGTCAACTCTCAGAAAGCATTCTCAATCAACTCAATACAGTGACTCGAAGTGACTATGCTGACGGTGTACGTAAGTATTTAGGCTTGATTCTAGAAGCTACACAAAAAGTCGATATTGATGCCATTAGTAATAGCAACAGCCATAATCCTTCGTTTTTTAATCGTTTTTTTAGTAGCTCGGTCAATAACAAAGCGCGTTTTATGGAGTTGGAGCGTGATATCAAAAGCAATGTCACCTTTTGCCAAAACCGATTGAATCAGCTGAAAAAGAACCAACAACTGTTTGCTGAGTTATTTCAAAAAAATGACCAGCAATTTCGCAGCTTGACGATTTATTTGTTAGCGGGTCAACTGCGTTTAGAAAAAGAACAAGAACTATTACAACAGCAGCCCGTTGAGAGCCAAAATCTGTTTGCCCAACAAGCACTGTTAGATAAAAAAGATAACTTAGCGCGTTTTGAACGCCGTTTGCATACACTAAAAATATTACGCCATACTGTACTATTACGGATGAGGCAATTACGTTTAGAACAAAAAAACACCCTGACATTGATTGATCACGCTAACGAAACGCTTAATTTAGTGATTCCTGCATGGCGGCAACAAATATTGGCGTTATTTTCGCTATCACCCAATGATAGCGTGAGTGAACTGTATCAACAATTAGCGACAACACAACAAACGCTTCATCAAAAGCTGTTATCTTTAAACTGAAGATATGTACCTTAAACACTGACACAAGGAAAAAATAATGAGCAAATTCAAACCCGTCTCAGCATTTTCGGAAGAAACGACGACCAATAGTGCACCAGTTACCACTGCCACGCCAACAACAAATACGTTTGGTGACTCAATGTTATCTGCTGCACCTGCGATGCCCATCGCACCTGCACAAAACATAAGTCCAACCCCCTATCAAGCACCTTCTGCTCCTGTGTCTTATTTGGATATTGTGCTAGAAAAGCATCATCAACGCCTGCAAGAAGCAGGTACAGATACCACGAAGTTACGCCAAGAAGTCGCCAAAATTGCACAAGGTTTTGACCCTCGCCGTCCCGATGCCATTTATACCTTAGGTTCGCAATCAGGCGCAAAAGTCGTTGAGTATTCGGACAAGTTGTTATCCCAAGTCAAAAGCAAAGATATTGATGGCTTAGGTGAAAACCTCAATGAAGTCGTGTTATTAGCCAAAGGTATTAATATCAGTGGCTTAGTGGATAGCTCGCGCTCAAAAATTCCGTTAATTGGCGGTTTAATTGACTCTTTTAAAATGAATAAAGAGAAAATATTAGGCAAATACAACACCCTCAGCCAACAAATTGAAAAGTTGGTTGTCGAAATGAAAATGACGCAAGTGCGTCTAGCCAATCGCGTGCAAGACCTCGAAAAAGTCTATGTTTTTAATGTCGATGAATACCACACGCTTGAATGTTATATTCTAGTGGGCGAGATTAAGGCCGAAGAATTAAACGCGGAAATTACCAGCCGTAAAGAAGCACCCGCTGCGGCTGACCCCATGGAAGCGCAAGCGATTTCCACTTTGCAAGATACCCTCGACCGCTTAAATAAACGTGTTCACGATTTACGCACCATGCAAATGGTTGCCGTACAAACTGCACCGATGATTCGTATGGTGCAAAAGAACAATCAACTGTTGATTGATAAATTCCGCAACTTGCAAGAACTAACGATTCCCTCATGGAAAAAGCAATTTACCTTAGCGATCTCATTGATTGAGCAACAAAAAGCGGTGGAATTGGCGCAAAAAATTGACGACACCACTAATGACTTAATGCGTCGCAATGCCGATTTACTGAAGCAAAACTCAATCAACACTGCACGCGCAAACCAACGCGCTGTTGTTGACATTGAAACACTAGAACACGTACAACAAACGTTGATTTCGACTATTGAAGAAGTAGAGCAAATTCAACGTGATGGCGAACAATCACGCGCCGATGCCGTCACACGGATGGAGTCCATGAAAAGCGAACTGATTAATAAGTTGGGCGGTCGGGGTTAAATTTTAATACTAACAGAGGAGTAGTTGACGATGGCGATTAACTTAAAAAAAGGCGAATCCATCAATATTAGCAAACGTGAACCTTCCCTACGCATGATTCGTGTGGGTTTAGGCTGGGATAAAAGTGCTGGCGGCGGTGCTGACTTTGACTTAGATGTATCCGTATTTACTTGTCGTCTAAATAGCACCAAAGAGCCCAAGTTACTCTCAGATGATTACTTTGTATTTTATAACAACAAACAATCGCCCGATGGCGCAGTGACGCATTCTGGCGATAATCGCTCAGGCAATGCCTCAGGCGATGATGAAAGTATTACTGTGGATCTCAGCAAGCTACACGCTGACGCGCAAGAAATTTCGTTTATTGTCACCATTCATGAAGCCGATGCCCGCCGTCAAAACTTCGGTCAAATTCAAAATGCATATATTCGTTTATATGACGGTGATAAAGTTGTCGCGGATTACGACCTAGATGCCATGTTTTCTAACGAAACCGCTGTGCAGTTTGGCTCGTTTTTTCGTTTAGATGGTGAGTGGTTGTTTAAAGCGGTCGGTGCAGGTTATCGTTTAACCTTGACGGATTTTATTGAAGGTTATCAATAAACCGTTTGACCCAACAAGCTCCCCTCTAGCATTAGAAGGGAGCTTCTGTCTCTAGAACTTACGCACTTCATTTTGACGATGCGTAAGTTCAGATTGACATCAATCATCCATGTGCTCAATCACTGCATCGCCAAACTCTGAACAACGCAACAATGTCGCTTCTGGCATTAAACGTTCAAAATCGTAAGTTACGGTTTTCGCGTTAATCGCACCTTGAACACCTGCAATAATCATATCCGCAGCTTCTAACCAGCCCATGTGACGCAACATCATTTCGGCTGACAAAATAATCGAACCGGGGTTCACTTTATCTTGACCCGCATATTTAGGCGCAGTACCGTGAGTTGCTTCAAACATGGCAATCGAGCCACCCAAGTTTGCACCGGGCGCAATACCAATACCACCGACTTCTGCGGCCAAAGCATCAGAAATATAATCGCCATTCAGGTTAAGTGTGGCAATGACGGAATAATCAGCAGGACGCATCAAAATTTGCTGCAAAAAAGCATCGGCAATTACGTCTTTAATCACAATAATATTGCCTGTGCGTGGATTTTTGAAGCTCATCCACGGGCCACCGTCGATTAATTCCGCACCAAAACGCTCAGCCGCTAATTCATAACCCCAGTCACGGAATGCACCTTCAGTGTATTTCATGATGTTGCCTTTATGAACTAAAGTGACTGACGGTTTATCATTATCAATCGCAAACTGAATCGCTTTACGCACCAAACGCTGCGTACCTTCTTTAGACACTGGCTTAATACCAATACCGCAAGTTTCAGGGAAACGAATTTTGGTGACACCCATTTCTTCGCGTAAGAACTTAATGACTTTTAAGCCTTCAGGACTATCTGCTTTCCACTCAATACCTGCATAAATATCTTCGGAGTTTTCACGATAGATCGTCATATCCGTGAGTTCAGGGTGGCTAACAGGACTAGGAACACCTTTAAACCAACGAACAGGACGCACACACACATACAAATCTAATTCTTGACGTAGGGCTACGTTCAACGAACGCATACCGCCACCCACTGGTGTCGTCAATGGACCTTTAATACTCACCACAAATTCACGTAATGCTTCTAAAGACTCTTCTGGCATATAATTGTTATTGGGGTATAAACGCGACGCTTTTTCGCCACAATAGACTTCCATCCACGAAATAGCACGTTTAGTGCCATACGCTTTGCTAACGGCAGCATCAACTACTTTGAGCATAACGGGTGTAATATCAACACCAATACCATCGCCTTCAATGTAGGCAACAATAGGATAGTTGGGAACGTTCAGTGACAGGTCAGCGTTTACGGTAATTTTGTCGCCATCGGCTGGAACCACAATCTTCTGGTAACCCATTGTGAAGGTACTCCCTTGTCGTGTGTAATATGAAAAATAATATGTTTAGAAGGAACATAGGTTTTAATGTTCGCTCACTTGTCTGGTACGCGGTAGCGTTCAAGCCATGCTGCAATGGTAATCGTTATCGGTAGAAAATTAACTGCCAAAATCATTTTTATAATAAATATCACCATAAATATTAGTGATATTGCTTGAGCCTAAGTCTATGAGTCGTTTGATTTTATTTAATAAACCCTATGGCGTGTTATGTCAATTTCGCCGTACCGATGACAAACCAACGCTAGCTGATTTTTTTACCGACCCGACGATTCATCCGTGTGGCCGACTCGACCACGACTCTGAAGGTTTGCTGTTGTTAACCGATGATGGCAAGCTCAACTCTCGCATTACTGAGCCCAAATTTAAGCTACCTAAAACCTATTGGGCGCAAGTGGATCGCGATATTTCTGGGGATGCGCTTCAACAATTACAGCGTGGCGTGATGTTGAACGATGGCATCACTCGTCCCGCCCTCGCTCGCAAACTAACAGAACCCAATTTATGGCCACGTACGCCGCCGATTCGCTATCGCGCCAGTATTCCGACCAGTTGGATCGAGTTAGTCATTAGCGAAGGAAGAAATCGCCAAGTGCGGCGTATGACTGCCGCTGTGGGCTTTCCGACCTTACGTTTAGTGCGGATGCAAATTGGCGATTGGTCGGTTGACGGTTTAGAAATGGGTGAGTGGCGTGAGATTCGAGTGTGATGCTTGTTTTTATATCATTCCCTTCTACTCCGCATTTTACCTTGACTGAGCGGAGTCGTGGTGGCTGAGCGGAGTCGAAGCCACGCGTTTAGTAAATCTCCAACTATTCAATAGCCCCTAATAAGTTGTCATATCGTTATTAATAGCAAAAATAGACTTTGGCTGACCTTGTTCATCTAAGACTAGACTCCAATGAGCATCAACAAACAACGGGCTGCCATCTTTACTGCGTTGCATAATTTCACCACGCCATTCGCCTTTATTTATAACAGTCTGTGTTGCAGCATAAAACGCAGTTGGATCGGCGTAAAACAACTCTGCAATTGAACGCCCCAACACTTCTTCTTTTGACCAACCGTAGAGACGCTCTGCGCTTTTATTCCAAAATAAAATACGGTGGTCTAGGCTGCGAACAATAACCACATGGTGCGCCTCATCTAACCACGATGCCTGCTCATTGATTAAGGCTTGTTTTTCTTGACGCTCTAACTCGGCGGCAACTCGCGATGTAAAAATTTTCAACACCGAAGATACAAAATCTGCATGCTCTAAAGGCTGGCGGAATAGCACAAAAATTTGTCCCATTGGATGCCTTATTGAGTCTTCAATCCGCCTTCCAACATAAGCCTCTGCGCCTAATGCTGCAAGTCCTTCGGCTCGTGGATACTGTTCGATAACATGGGAAGGAACTATCCAACCTGTTACATCCGCATTGAGATTTTCACAAGGCGTACCACTCATAGGAATATCAAAATTACTGACCACCTTGCCATCAATCACAGCCACTACAGTACGCGAATGCGGCGGCTCTCCTGACTGCAAACGCGTGATAATGCCAACTTGCGCCCCTAGCGCTTCTGTCATATTAAGCACTAGCTTTTCTAAAAACTCTGCACCTGTACTCAAGGCAACACTATCGGCAATCTTATTCACTACGGATAAAACATGAGCACTGTCTCGTTGTGCACGCGTATTGACAATGCCATAGGCAAGATTGTCAGCCATCTCTTGTAATAAGTTAATTTCGTCGTCTGTAATGTGAAGAACAGTAGAAGAATATAGTCCCAAAAGGCCAAAAGCCTGCTGTTCATTACGCAAAGGTAAGGCCACCAATCCAAGATGGCCGTGCTCTACCATATACTTTCGCCAACTCACAGTGGACACGTCTATGCGAGTATCCTTACAGACAACAACCTCACTATTGCGAATACATTTACCCGCCGGGCCTTGCCCAAAAGGATTATTCTCATCCCAAGAAAGCGTTATTTTTGATAAATAACCCTGATTATTACCTGCGTGTGCTATCGGTTTAATCGTTTTAGCATCGTCATTCTCTGCAAAACCAACCAATGCCATGCGATAACTCCCGACATCGACGATCAGCTGACAAATATCATGAAGTAAGGTGGCTTCATCCTGAGCATGAAGTAATGCTTTATTGCACATACTTAGCATTTTTAATGCCCGTTCTGCTGCTCTACGCTCGGTAACATCATGCGCCGATGGTACAAGGTAAGACACATTCTTTTTGACATCGAACACAGGGTTTAATGAAAAATCCAATGTTAATAGACGACCATCTAAACTCTGACACATCAAGTCAAAACGTGAAGCCTCACCATTAGCTGCACGCGTAATTGCCTCACGTAACTTTTGGCGGTAAACCTCTGAATAAGACCACCAAGGCGTATCTTCAAAACGCCGACCGATGACATCTTTTAACTCTAGGCCAATGGCCTCTAGTGACGTGCGATTGGTATAGGTCATCACGCCTTCAATCGTCAACATACCAACAAAAAAAGCAGGGCTGAGTCCATCCATCACTTCACGTAAACGCTTAGAGCCTTTATCAACTTTTTCTAATTCGTTACGGTAATAGCCTTTAAGTGGCACAGTTAAACTCCTAACTCATCTGGAATTATTTTAGATGGGTGTATTTTAATAAGTTCTATAAATAAAGAAGCGTTCGCAAGATAACGTAGCGTGTAGGAAAGATGTAATTTGCTTAGATAAGATGCACTTTTGCACTTTTGCACTTTTGCACTTTTGCACTTTTGCACTTTTGCACTTTTGCACTTTTGCACTTTTGCACTTTTGCACTTTTGCACTTTTGCACTTTTGCACTTTTGCACTTTTGCACTTTTGCAAGTCTAACATTTTAATCAAAAGCCACGCAACGAAATAAAAATTTGTCTATGACAAAATAAAAAACACGTGGAAATAACTACTTCCACGTGCAATAAACCAGCAACAACACAGAAAAATTGCTTTTTTCGAGCTAATTCTACACCATTAATTGCTGCAATAACTTATTTAATTGAGATGTCAATACTACATAAGGCGCATAACCCGTTAAATCTGCGGGGCTTAACCGACAACGAAATTGTCGCCAATCACTAAACACTTGCTGCTGTTGCTGTAACCATGTGCTTAGCCACTCTTTTTGCTCTTGTTGAGAGTCGCGCCATTGTTTTACGACATAATCTGTCAGTGTCGCCATATCTCGTAATAAACCTGCACGCAATTGATCACGGGCAGCGGCCTCCCAACTGTTGGCAACACTTAAATCTTGCAGCGCACGTTGAACATCTGTTAAGCCTAATGTTTCCTCAACCATTTCATACACATCAGCGGCATGTTCAACCGATACGCCTGTTTCTTGTGCGACACGACAAATATCCAACAACGGTAATACTTGGTCTAAAGAAGCCATACGCACGGCTAAAGCTTCGGGCAAACCTTGCACCACTAAGCTATTTTTAGCATTTTTCCACACATCTAAACGTTTGTTATTGAGATGTTCAGGTAAATGCGTTAACAACGGCAATAACATATCAAAGCTAGCGATCACTTCTTGTGTCGGCTTATTAGCGTAGGGTAAAAACCAGCCACAGGCACGGCGAGCGTAACGCTGTAGTGCGGCATATTGAGGTAACAGCACTTTATCAGGTACTGTGCTCGCACAGTCATCTAACTGCTGCCATAAGCTATCCAACGCCAGTAATGACCGCGCAATCATAAAAGCACGGGCAACTTTTAACGGATTACTCCCTTCATGACGTAATAAGCGCGGCAATGCGCCCATGCCTAAACGCTCAGTCATCAAACTGGCTAAACGAGTGGCCGCTAAAGGAACAGCCAACGGATGTTTTTGTAAAGTTGAGCCATAGTTTTGACGAATAGCCACTGGAAAAGAACTTTTTAACTCTGCCAACAAATACTTATCATCCGCCAGTTCAGGCGTAGCCAACGCCAGTTTTAACCAATTTTTACTATAGGCCAATAAAATGGCTAATTCGGCACGGGTTAACGGTTGTTGGGTACGACCTCTTGACTCCCACGTACGGGCATCGGGCAAGGCTTCTAAATATCGATCTAAACTTGCATGGGTTTCTAAAAAATCCGCCAACGTGGCATATTCACGATGGCGCACTAAAGCTTGATTATTGGCAATCGCAAGAAATTGTGTTTGTGAATAATTATCAGCCAAGACCGACTCGGCAACTTCATCACACCACTCTGCTAGCAAGCGTTTGTAATCGCCTTGTGATAAGCGTTTTGCTTGCTGTTCACGCTGTAAAAATATTTTGATATTGACTTCATGGTCGGAGCAATCTACTCCGCCTGAGTTATCAATAAAGTCGGTATGGCACAAACCACCATTTAATTGATATTCGATACGGGCGCGTTGGGTCAACCCTAAATTACCGCCTTCACAGACGATTCTAGCGCGTAATTGATTACCATTGACGCGCACCGAATCATTCGCTCGGTCACCGACATCATGATGGTTTTCATCACTCGATTTAACATACGTGCCAATGCCACCATTCCACAACACATCAACAGGCATTTGTAAAATCGCGCTAATTAACTCGTCAGCCGTCATGGTATCGGCTTCGGTTGCTAATACTGTTTTCATTTCAATGCTTAACGATATTTTTTTCGGGCTACGGGCAAAAACACCGCCACCTTCTGAAATCAATTTGCGGTTGTAATCGGACCAATTACTTTTTGGCAAGGCAAACAGACGCTGACGTTCAGCAAAACTGATGGCAGTGTTAGGTGTTGGGTCAATAAAAATATGACTATGATTAAAGGCGGCGACTAATTTGGTATGAGGGCTTTGTAATAACCCGTTACCAAAGACATCACCTGACATATCGCCAATACCTGCCATCGTAAACGGTGTGGTTGAGGGATTAAAACCACATTCACGTGCTAAATGCACTAAAGAAACATACGCACCACGCGCAGTAATGCCAATTTTTTTATGGTCATAACCGTTACTACCACCCGATGCAAAGGCATCACCTAACCAAAATTGGTATTCCGCCGCAACCGCATTAGCAGTATCCGAAAAACTCGCTGTGCCTTTATCTGCGGCAACCACTAAGTAAGAATCATCATCATCATGACAAACAACATCTTTAGGACTAATGATTTTATCTTTTTGCCGATTATCGGTAACGTCTAATATGCCCCGTAAAAACTCTTTATAGGCATGAAGACCAATGTCTTGCTTGTCGCCATAGACGGTGCGTACCACAAATGCACCTTTTGCTCCCACAGGAACAATTACTGCATTTTTCACTTGTTGTGACTTAACTAAACCTAAAACCTCAGTTCGAAAATCTTCAGGGCGATCAGACCAACGAATGCCGCCTCGTGCTACTGCACCAAAACGTAAATGCAAGCCCATCACATCAGGACTATAAACAAAAACTTCACGCCACGGCTTAGGATCTGGCAACATTCTTAACATGCCCGAATCAAACTTAAAGCTAATTCGTTGAGCATCAATCGCCGATTTCACATAAAAATTAGTCCGCACAATGGCCAAAATCAAGCTCATAAACTCACGTAATACACGCTCATCCGCCATTGCCTGGACTTTATCTAAAGCCAAGTCAATCCGTTTGAGAATTGAAGCCTGTCGCTCTTGGCGGTCAGTGGTGATATTGGGGTCAAAACGTGCTTGAAATAATTCTAACAAACTACGACCAATCGTCGGGTAACGCGTTAACGCTTCAGCCTGTGCCAATGCTGACAAGGGAAAAGCCACTTGCTTGAGATACGCCGACAACACCCGAAAAATATGCGCTTCACGCCACCGACAGGGCAATACGGTCACTAAACGGTTAAAGACATCAGCCTCAATACCACCTTGCCAAAATACCTGCATCGCATCGCGCACATAAGATAATGACTGAGCAAAAACCTCTTTCGGTAAGCCATCAGGCAACTCCGTGCGGAAGTCATGTAGCCATAAGCAATTTTCTTCGTGCAATAAAGCAAATGCTTGTTCTTGTAAAACTTTTAGGCCAAAGCTTTCTAAAATCGGCATTACTCGTGATAACGATAATTGCTGATTCCATTGCAACAACTTAAAACGCGCAGAACGTCCTTCCGTTGGTAATACTTCAACGGCTAACGGGGCATCTTGACGTAATGTTTCTAATAAAGAGATGTCAGTAATCGCGTCTTGAGGACGGTAATTATCTTTATAGTTCAGCGGAAAAACATGCTGATAACGACGATAGAGTTGGTTTGCTAAGATCGTCTGATATTTTGTCATCAGTAACGCCAACAACTCATCTTCCCATGTCCGTGCTAAACGTTTGAGCACCGACTCTGTTTCTTCGATGTTAATGCGAGGCGGATTTTTATCTTCAAAAACCAATGAGCCATGCAAACGAATCCAACGATGCTCAGAAACAAATGCCGTCATAACCACGTCACTGGCATTAAATCGTGCTTGTAAAAACTCGCCTGTACGACTGACAAAAGTCTCGTTATACAAGGGTTTTGGCATGTAAATAAACACGGAAACAAAGCGTTTCCACGGGTCAACACGCCACACAAAGCGTAATTCATTGCCGTATTTTTGCTTCACCATCGGCAAAAATGCCGACAGTAAATCTTGATCGGTTGCCAGTAATAGCTCATCACGAGGATGTGTTCTTAACATCCGATCAAAATTACGACCATCGTGACTTATTTTGCGTAAGCCCGAAAAAATATCAACGGTGGTAATTTTGTGGCGTAAAACGGGCATGGTCATGGGGTCATGCTGATTGACACGACTGGTGTATAAGCCAAAAAAGCGGTATTCACTTTTACCATCAGGCATCGGCACAATAATGATATCGGCATAGCGATCATGATGAATCGGTGCGCGGGTTAATGACTTGCCAAATAACAAACGACAATCATTCGCCTCAAAGCTAATCTCATCTAACCAATCTACATGTAAATTAGGCCAGCTTCCTAGACCAGCAAGCTCTACTTCTCCGTCAGCATTACGACGCTTCACCGATAAAAAAGTAAAGTGGCCGCGCATGAGCCATTGCAAGAAAGCATGGCCTTCCATACGGACAACGGCGGCATCACCCTCTTTAGGCATTTTTTCAATTAACGACTGTGCAGCTTCACGTACTAAGGTTTGCATCCGTGGAAAAGTCGTCACTACTTGTTTCAACATCCCCATCGCATCATGAATATGCGTTTCTAATGCTTGCAGCTCTTCGCCTTGATAATAATGAGTTAACTCAATATGAACGAGAGTTCTATACTCTTCAACATTGGCATGGGCAGTTGTTGGTAAGGCGGTAATTTGAAAATAACGATTTCGACGCAACGGAATATTCAAATCCATCAACACTTGAATATCGTAACCACCCCGCTGCAAAGCAATACGTAAGGTGTTTAATAAAAAGGGCATTTCGCCACTGTATAACTCAATCACCGTGCCTTCGGCGCGCCATCCTGCTTTGGCAGGTTCAGGATTAATAATCCGCAAATTGACTTCTTGCCGACTATCAACCACAAATTGCCAAAAATCCCATAAACAAGCAGCCAATGAATGAGGCGTATAGCGACGTAACTCGTCTGCTAATAGTGCCTTTAATGCTCGTTCGGCAAAATTAATAAAAATGGGATTATCATGAACAGCACAGACATCCAAACAACTGCTTCGTGTTTGTTGAGACCATGTTTCAGTGACTGATAACATTGTTAACTCCTTGTGCTGTCTATTATTTTTGAATTTTATTTATGGTGTTTTTAGTGCCGTACTACGGTAACACTGTACTGTAAAATTTTCGTGCGTTATATCATTAACACAACGGGGCAAACGCTTAGGTCTGCCCCTGCGATACTGTGCAAATTCCATCAACTCGTCAATAAGCGATTTAAGGTTTCGTAGGTATCATTTGATAACTGTTGCGTACTTAGCTGCTGTAGCGCCATCGAAGCCTGTTGTTGACGGCCACTTTCTAAACGTTTCCAGCGACTAAACGCACCTAATAACCGCGACGCAATTTGCGGATTAATCTTATCCAGTTCAGCAATTTTCTCAGCAACAAAACGATAACCAGAGCCATCTGCCTGATGAAACTGTAAAGGGTTGGCGTTGGCAAATTGTGCTAATACCGACCGCAAACGATTGGGGTTCGTTAAGCTAAATGCAGGATGATGGCACAATGCGTCAATATCGCTAATGGTTGCTTTAGGATTGGTTGCTTGTACAGCAAACCAGCTATCAACAACCAACGCTTCTTGTTGAAAACGCTGATAAAAATCAGCCAAACAATCAACGGCTTGTGCTGCATTGCTATACACTAAACCACGCAACGCGGTTAAGCGATCTGTCATGTGTTGTGCATGTTGATATTGTTGAGTCGCCAACGCTTGTGCAGATTGATTATCGACCGCTACCAACAAATAATGCAAACACAGTTCACGCCATGAGCGCGTCGCAATAGCAACACTGTCATAAATATAGCCACCGTGATCGCTTTGATTGTGAGCGTATTGCTCAGCAAAAAAGCCGTTTAATGCGTGAGCAATGGCCTGTTGTAAGCTGACTCGCGCCTGATGAATCACACTTGGATTAATCACTGCTGTTTTTTCAGCCAAATAACTTTCGCTTGGTAAAGTCAACAACTTCGCCGCCAATGCAGGGTCTTGCTGAGCTAATTGTGGCAAAAAGCCCTGTAGTGCATTTAACAAACCGTGCAAATCAATCGAGGCTAACATGTCCGCGCTATTTTCTGCCTTCATCATCGTTAACAACATGCGCTCAAACAACGTTTGTGCCGATAACCAACGATTAAAGCCGTTATTATCATGCTGCATTAAAAATAATAATTCGTGGTCAGAAGTCTCATAATTCAAGATCACAGGTGCAGAAAAGTCACGCAACAATGAGGGGATCACTGCACTGCCAACACCTGTAAAAATCCACGTTTGCTCGGCGGCATCGGCAATTAATACACGCTCATAAACCGCATGTGCACCACTCTCGCCTAATAACACCAGCGGGGCAGCCTGACCCTGCTCATCAAATAATGCTAACTTAACGGGAATAGGTAAGGTTTTTGGCTCAGCATAGCCTTGTTTACTGGGGGTATTTTGACTGACCGTTAAGACATATTGTTGTGATTCGGCTTGGTAAGCACCCGTTACCGTTAATACAGGCGTACATGGCTGACGATACCATTGCATAAATGGCGTTAAGTCTGTGTCATTCGCTTCGGCTAAGGACTGGACAAAATCCTCTACCGTCACCGCTTGACCATCAAAACGACTAAAGTATAAATCTGTGCCTTTTCTAAATCCTGCTTCGCCCAATACCGTATGCAACATACCCACGATTTCCGCGCCTTTTTCATACACCGTGGCAGTATAAAAATTATTGATTTCAATAAACGATTCAGGACGAACGGGATGCGCTAAAGGCCCTGCATCTTCGGAAAATTGCGCATTACGCAACATCGTCACATCTTCAATACGCTGAACACTGGCGGATAATTGATCTGCCGAAAACTGTTGATCACGGAAAACGGTAAAACCTTCTTTGAGACTTAACTGAAACCAATCACGACAAGTGACGCGATTACCGCTCCAATTATGGAAATATTCATGGGCAACCACCGATTCAACTCGTTGAAAACCTAAATCTGTCGTCGTTTCGGGGTGCGCTAAGACACAAGAAGTATTAAAAATATTTAAGCCTTTGTTTTCCATTGCTCCCATATTGAAATGGCTGACGGCAACAATCATAAAAATATCTAAATCGTATTCGCGACCATACTTTTGCTCGTCCCAACGCATCGACGCTTTTAAAGACGCCATGGCATGATGACATTGGCGTAAATCGTGTGCTTCAACATAGATTTTTAACGCCACTTCACGGCCTGACATCGTGCTAAAGCTATCAGTTAAACAGGCCAAATTACCCGCCACCATCGCAAATAAATAACTGGGCTTTTTGAATGGGTCTTCCCACGTTGCAAAATGACGACCTTCGCTCATATGACCTTGAGCAATTAAATTACCATTAGCTAATAATGTCGGATATTGCTGCTGATCGGCGGTAATCGTGGTGGTAAATAGCGACAACACATCAGGACGATCTAAATAATAGGTAATTTTTCTAAAACCTTCAGGTTCACATTGCGTGCAATACATACCTTTCGATAAATATAAACCTTCTAAGGCAAAGTTTTTCTGTGGGTATATTTTGACAACGCTACTAAAAATAAAATCTTCATTGGGGACAGCAGCAATAATTAATTCTTCACCATTGACTTGATATTGATAAGCAGCTAATTCTTCGCCATTAATCGTTAATGCGATTAATTCTAAATCAACGCCATGCAACACTAAGGGCTCGCCTTGACGCTGTGGTTGAATACGTAACGCCGAAGTGACAACCGTATAATCAGTAAAAATATCAACAGTTAAGGCAACATGCTGAATAACAAATAAAGGTGCTTGATAATCGTTTAAATAAATGGTTTTTGGATTAGACATTTTGCTCTCCGAAAGTGACTTCATAACCGCCAAATTTACGGATATTTAATACACCCGTATCTAAAATTAAATATTGACCTTTGATACCCATTAACTTCCCCGTCACGACAGGCGTAGTATCAAAATTAAACGCTTTCACTTTTGTGGGATATTGTTGCACAGGGAAATTAAATTCCCATACATTCCCCTTTAACACTTTCATTTCTTGAGGAAATTTTTCAGCTAATACTGCCAGTTCATTGGCACATAACGTCAACAACTCATCACGAATAAACGCAAGGTCTTGCAACTCAGCATCTGATTTTAATAAGCGTTGCCATTGGGTTTTATCGGCAATATGTTGCGCCAACGTCACTTCGATCAAACCAGACAAATAACGGCTCGCGACTTCAAAAATGGGTAATGCTTGCCGTGCGCCTTGATCTATCCAACGGGTGGGAACTTGCGTTTGGCGGGTAATACCGACTTTTACGCCCGAAGAATTCGCTAAATAAATAATATGTGGCCGAAAACAATGTTCCTCACCCCACTCTGGCTCTCGGCAAGTGCCTAAATGGTAATGGCAGGTTTCAGGCTTCATAATGCACATATCGGCAGAAGCAGAACTGCGAAAACAGTTATAGCAATAGCCTTGACTAAACGATTTGGTCGTCTTTTTTCCACAATTTAAGCAAAAAATACGGCCTGTATACTGTAAACGAATGTCCTGACCGAGATAATCATTCAAAGGCAGTGTTAATGCGCCAATCGGTAACTCATAATTGACGGGTGCGTGACTGATCGTGTCATTGTTGGCAACGTGAGTCCGCATTTTTCGTAAAATGCCCTGATAAAACATAGCGCGTAAACTCCTTATGAGGCCAGACACTACCCCGATATTAGAATAGCTTCTTCATAGCAAATACATTGAGGTAAATATGAGGGTGAGATTTTTGAACTTATAAGAATGTCGTCAGAACTGATTTTTTATCAACCTCTATCCCCTGCTGCTTCTAATACCATGACTTTCTCGCGCACTTTATCAGCAACGTCTTTTTTGCCTTGACGGTCTGCCGCTATCGCCACCAAACGCCAAAGAGCTGCTTGCTGGCTATTATTATGGGCATACGCCACACCTTTACGCGCCAACTGCTCCGCCTCGACAGGACGATTTTGTTGCAAGCGTACTTCGGCTAATTTTTGATAAACCGCAGCAGATTGTGGGGCTAATCGTTGAGCACGTTCTAAACTAGATGCCGCATCTTCAGGTTTTCCTTGCTGCAAACTATGTTGAGCACTGGCTAATAAGTTTTGTACTGCGGGCATATCACGACCATCGGCTAACTGGCGAACAGGTTGTGCAACGACAGGTGGCGTTGGTTTTACAGGCGTGAGCACAGGTGGTGGTGTCGGCTCACTGGGTATCTCTCTGGTGATTACAGGCTCAATAATCACTTGTGGAGCGGGCTTCACCGCAACTAATTTAGGTGGCGTTTTGGGATGCGTCACTGTTTGGCTATTTGGCCAACTATAACTCGGTAGATTTTGGCAACCTGATAATAATAACGTGGTCGTCATCGCCATCATTACAACAATACGCATAATGTCTTTCCTATCGGAATATATCTAATACTTTATTGACAGCGCCATTGACCACCGCATTAATGGGGTCATTCAATAAATCTTTTTCGGCGGCACAAGGCACTTGATCCACAGGAATGCTACTGGTGAGATACGGCACATACATTGCGCCGTCGCAACCTTCAGCACTTAACTTGCCCGACATTTTGTCCACCCATTGCCATTGCACATTATCAGGTTGTGCCGCTTGTAACGAGGTCGGTTTTAAGCGACTCATTAAATCTATCCAAACAGGTAATGCACCCGATGCTCCTGACAAACCTGTTGCTTTGTTATCATCATTACCCAACCAAACGACAGCCAAATAATTACCTGTATAACCTGCAAACCACGCATCGCGCATATCGTTGGTCGTACCTGTTTTGCCTGCCATGACTAAATCTTGCGGTAAACGTGTATAAGCGGCTGCGCCTGTGCCACTACGCATCGTTTGTTGCATTGCATAATTCACTAAATACAACGCCGCAGGATCATAGACTTGTTTTACTTCTAAACCGTAGCGCGTTAAACGCTTGCCGTTTGCATCAACAACTTCACGAATAGAGCGCGGAGACGTTTGAAAGCCATTGGTGGCAAAGGGTTGATACAAACGCAACACTTCCATTGGTGACATATTGACTGTCCCCAACAACAATGACGGATAATTTGGCATATCTTGTGTCACACCTAATTTTTTTAGCGTGTCTATTACTTCAGGTACGCCAATTGTCATTCCTAAACGAATAGTGGCCTGATTATAGGAGTGTGCTAACGCATCGTACAACGGCACTAAGCCATGATCTTGATGATCGTAATTTTCGGGAGTCCAAACATCACCACTTTGACTCGCTACTTGTACCGCACTGTCATCTAAAGGTGACAATAAACTGTATTGACCTGTCGCTAAGGCCGTCAAATAAACGGCGGGCTTTAATAAAGAACCGACTTGCCGTGACGCGTCTAAAGCTCGATTAAAGCCTGTAAAATTACCGTAACCGCCAATCACCGCTAATAATTCGCCGCTTTCTGGATTAGCCACGACAACTGAACCTTGCAAATTGGCTAAACGATTGCCGTTACGCGCTTTTAACTGAGTCACTTGATTATTGAACGATAATTGCGCGGAGTTTTGGACACGCGGGTCTAAGGTAGTGAAGATACGCAAACCTGATGAGCTTAAATCATCTTCTTTATATTCTTGTTTTAATTGCCGACGTACGACATCCAAAAAGGCTGGATAAATACTCAAGCCTGCGGTTGGCGTTTTTAATATGCCCAATGGCTTGGCTTTGGCTTTATCAAACTGTGATTGGGTAATGTGGCCATCATTCAACAAATTAGCTAAGACGACATTACGACGTTCTAAGGCACGTTCAGGATTACGCCACGGATTATAAAACGAAGGGCCTTTGACTAAACCGACTAATAACGCCACTTGATGCAAGGATAACTCGCTAATCGGCTGACCAAAATAAAACTGCGCCGCCAAACCAAAACCGTTAATCGAACGATTACCATTTTGGCCGATATTCACTTCATTTAAGTAGGTTTCTAAAATTTCTTTCTTTTCATAATGCCATTCTAATAACAACGCCATTAACGCTTCATTGACTTTACGTTTAATTGAACGCTCGTCTGTTAAATAGAAGTTTTTCACTAATTGTTGCGTTAACGTACTACCACCTTGACGCAACTCGCCACTGGTTAAATTAACAAAAATCGCGCGTAACGTGCCACGAATAGAAACACCAAAATGATGATAGAAATTCTTATCTTCGGTCGCTAATAAAGCCTGTTCTAAATATTTAGGGGCTTCTTTGAGTTGCATTAATACACGGTCTTCGTTTTGTTTAGGATAAATCCCACCCACCACTAACGGCTCTAAACGGACAATGCCTTTATTATTTTGTTGGGTACTGGCTAAATCTGTTAAGACATTGCCTTGAAATTGCAATTTTAAGACTTGGGATTTTTCGGTGTCATCACTAAAAACAAAACCACGGGTGTAAATATATAACTCATTATTTTTTTCGCTATAGACACCGGGGCTGTCGTAACTGCTTTGGGCACGATAATGTAATAATTTTAATTCAGCGAGTACGTCAGATTTACTAACGGCTGCGCCTGTGTAAAGTTCTAAAGGTCGGCTATAGACTTTCGCAGGAATAGCCCAGCGTTTACCTTCAAATTTTTCGCGCACTGTGCCATCGAGTGATAAGGCATAAATACCTAAACCAACGGCAAACAACAGGCCGAGCATCATCAATAAAACAATAATGGTGAGAATAAAACCTTGAGCAGGTTTTTGAGGGGGATTCACGCGCATCATAACTTGTTACAAGTTAGAAAAGTTGCGCCATTGTAACGCGTGATAACGGTGAGTGCGATGTTCTTTTGTGAAGTTCGCGTGAAGGCTGGGCGAAGTGGCTAATTCAAGAGCTTGCCTTGTAGTCGTTAATCGTTATTATCACCGCTATAAATTAAAGAAAACAGGAGTTAAGCACATGAGTGGACAAATGCTATATCTATGGGATGCCAACGATCATGGCGTACCTAAAAACATGGATGAAGTCGTTAAAACCTTTAACGAATTAGTCGAAAAGCCCGAACGCCCCAGTAGTGCAATTTTGGCCTTTGCCCAACGCCTACAAGATTTAGCTCGTTTTCATCAGGTGTTTCAAGAGCCAACCAAACAACTTTATTACAACCTTGTCGAGCAATTTAAACAACACCAATATGCTCTGCACAACTTAGCACTCCCTTATAGCAACTATTTACCTCTGCTTAAAATCTTGGGCAAAACCGCAGAGGCTTTTAATTTAGTGATTTATGATGACCAACTAGGTGTTGCTTATCTTCCAACACGCAAATCGCTCCCCGAAGGTGACTGTGCTATTTCTTGGTTAATGCAAGAAGATTATTTCGCCAATAAAACTTTTAAAAATCTTAATGAATTTAAAGACTATGCACAGCCGTTAATGCACGAGTTAATGGCAAGGTATGGTTTTAACTTTACTCAAATACCCAATGAGAAAGAGCTTGTTTATGCTAAAAATATTGATCTGGGATTACAATATATTGCTATTGGCTATGGTCAAGACAAAGAGGGTGACTATGAGTTAGATGGCATGTTATATATTAACATTCCAGTTGTTGAGAGCATTCATAGTAAATTTGAATTATACAAAAGTGGATCACTTACTACGCGTGTTCAACTTCTATATGGCCTATATTCCCCCCCCCCATCTGAGTTTCTGAGAGAAGACGATAGCAAACTGAAATTAAAAACCAAAGAAGATATCGCAACACGGCTTCAATGGGTTGAAGATGGATTTTTAAAGGCTTTAGCTATTGCCGAAAATATAAAAGGTTTGGATAGGTTACTTAATGGGGACTTTAATCCTCGTTTTAAAGAAAAAAGCCAAAATAGAGGCGTGTACACGCCTCGTTGTTTAATTGTTGCGCGCTTAGCGAATAACCCTCATTTTGAAGAACTAGCCGTGACTTTAGCTAATCCAAGGTCGCCTGGTGCTAATCGTGCATCTCTGCCTACAGAATGGCCAAAACTAGTTAAATACCTCCGCGAAGAAGTACAACCCCTTGTTTAAAAAATATTTATCTTAAAATCCCGCCACAGGAATGGATATGCCCACCGCCTCACCACAACACCCACTTATTCAATTATTTCATTTTTTAACCGCCTTTGCCGCCAGTCATCAGCCACTTCCTCGTCAACTCAATCAACAACCCTTAGCCGACTCCGCACGTTTTTGGGATGAATTGCCGCAAAGCAATGATTATGTGCACGTCACAAATCACCCCGAAGACGAACGAGAATGGTTGCTGCAAGTATCGTTACCACCACAACATCCCTGCCCTCAGCCGCCTTCTGTTATTGAAGATTGGTTAGCGAATGCTTGGCAAGATTGGCGTACCGTTGAAGTCAACCATCATTCACAAAAAACTCATAAGCCGTTTTTAGCTAAAACCGAAATCGAACAATTTAGCGATAACGAACAGCGTGTGACGGCATGGCAAACATGGTTATCAGCGCGTGAACAATGGCGTGAAGTACAACAGCGTTACCAAACCATTCGTGATTTATTCGCCAAACTGCAAATGATTTACACCGAACTACAAAAACAAAGTGGCGACCTTGAATTAGTCTTAGGTTGCGCCATGTTGCAAAAAGAACCCACCTATCAACATCCCTTATTAATCAAACCCGTACAACTGCATTTTGATGGTCTTAAAAATCGTTTTACTCTGGAAGATAGTGAACGTAATACCGAACTCTATTTACCGCTACTGACAGAAATCACCGAAAACGCCAATTTAATTAGCCAAACATGGCAAACCCAAATCGAAAGCCTGCATCCTTTAGACGAAGCGGCGCGTGTCCATACTCAAGCGATGCAAGATTGGTTAAGCAATCAACCCGATTGTGCTGAGGTAAAAATTGATTATCGGCCTGTGTTATTTATTCGTTCGCGGGGTGGTTGGACGGCACAAGTTGCCACAGATATCGTTAAACAATTAGAAAACCGTCATTTAGGCGATATTCCCTTATATTTACGACGTTTAGCAGGAATCAGCGCAGAGCAAACAGCACAAAATCAAACGACCGCGCATACTTCGCCCGAAAATATTTTATTTGCCCTGCCCGCTAACCCTGAACAATATCAACTGGCACAACAGTTAGAAACGCATGATATTGTTTTGGTTCAAGGGCCACCCGGAACGGGAAAAACCCATACCATTGCCAATCTGATTGGTCATTTATTAGCACAAAAGAAACGTATTTTAATTACCAGTCATAGCTCAAAAGCCTTACGAGTATTGCGCGAAAAAGTGCCTGAAAATATTCGTAGTTTGTGTGTCAGCGTCTTGGATGATGATAAAAAAAGCAAATTAGAGTTAGGCGAAGCCGTTGCCGCACTGAGTCAAAAAATGGCGCAAGGTGGACAACTGCAAATAGCGGCTAATCAATTACAACAGCAACGCACACAACTGCTCAGCGCGCAAAAGCAGCAACTACATGGCCAACAACTGTGTTTACGCTGTGAATACGAACCTATTATTATCGGTGGCGCAGAAACTCCGCCTAGCGAAGCAGCAAGAATTGTCAGTGATGGTGTCGGCAAACATGATTGGCTTCCGCCGTTATTAGAGCAAGAGCGCGGCAAACTCTGTCCGTTATCGCCGACCGAATTACAGTGGTTATATGCCAGCCAAGCATTGATTCCTTTCGCTGCCGAACAAGAATTAGCCGCAGGTTTGCCCGCACTCAACGACTTGCCCTCGCCCGATGATTGGCAACAGACCATCACTACCTTACAACAGCATCAACAAGCGGCGAATAGTCGTCAACATTGGTTATGGCCACGTTTAGAAACAGTACATATTAGTCGCTTATCTGATTCATTAACGACGTTGGAAAGCTTATCGCTAGAGCTAAAAAACTTACGTCAGCAAGGATTATGGCTAGACCATCTTGTTGAAGCAGGTTTAGACAGTCCACTGAGCCATGATGCGTGGCTTGATTTTTTCAAACTCATCGAACACAGCCATCAACAAACGCAACAAGCACAAAGCCTGCTGTTAGAATACGCGCCTAGCCTCAGCCCTGAATTGTGCGCGGATGCTGAAACCTTAACGACACTCAACGAAATTCACGCCTATTTGAGTGCAGGTGGAAGTTTTAGTTGGTGGAAAATGTTGGTCAATCCTGCATGGAAAACCATTCTTCAAGCCGCACGTTGTAACGATGCCAACGTCAGCCAACAAGTGCATATTGAAGCATTGATTGCTTATGTCAGCCACCAACAAAGCCAACAACGGTTAATCCGCCGTTGGCAGCGACAAATTTTGGTCATCAACGGTGCAGAGTTAAATCCTCAACAACCGAGCAAATCGGCGATAGATTGGCTACCTCATTTACAACAAGCATTTTTATGGGGGCAACAACGTTGGCAATTATTTGTTAGCCAACATATTCAGCCTTTGGGGTTGACCCTGACACAACTAGAACTACACATCACTCCCGATTTACACGCGCAAACGCCACGTTTAACGCGCACGCAACAACTAATTCAGCAAGAGTTAATTCCCGAATGGCAAGCGCATTTAGCGCGTCATAGTGCCGAACAAGTCGCTACAACTATTCATCACAGTCAACAAAAACTACAGCCATTTTTAGCGCATCGACCCAGTACTAGCGTGATTCACGCATTATTACAGGCATTACAACAACAAAACATCACCGCTTATCGTGATGCCTATCAACAACTACAATCCTTGCTGAGTTTAAGTGCTGACTATCAACAACGGCTTAACTTGTTGAATAAGCTAGAGCAAGGCGCACAACAATGGGCACAAGCCTTACGCCTACGGCAACCGCCCCACCATGCGCCGCTTGCTACCGATAAAGATATTCTGCACGCATGGCGATGGCGACAACTACACGACGAATTACAGTATCGTCAACAGCTCGATTTAGACTCTATCAGCCGTCAACTACAACAAACAACCGATGATTTACAGCGTGTCACGGCCGAATTGATTAGCCAAAAAACATGGGCACATCAAGTGGTGGCGGCTGAACCGTATCGTCAACATTTAATTGGCTGGCAACAAACACAAACTAAAATTGGCAAAGGTACAGGCAAACAAGCGCAACGTTTTCGGCAACTGGCACAACAGCAACTGAAACAAGCCCAATATGCCGTGCCTGTATGGATTATGCCTTTGGCGGAAGTGTTTAGAAGTTTTCAGGTGGATAGCCAATTTGATGTCGTGATTGTTGATGAAGCCTGTCAAGTCGATATTAGCGGCCTACTCGCCACCTATTTAGGTAAAAAAGTGGTTATTGTCGGTGATGATGAACAAGTCAGCCCCGATGCCGTAGGTACAGATTCAGGCATTGCCCAACGCTTACAACAACAATATTTACAAGACATTCCGAACGCGCATTTATACGATGGCCAAACCTCACTTTATGATTTGAGTAAACAAGTCGCTAAAGGCCAATTGTGTTTGTTAGAACATTTCCGTTGCGTACCTGCGATTATTGGTTTTAGTAATCAACTCAGTTATCAAGGCCGTATTAAAGCCTTACGTGAACCTGCCTCTAGCCAGTTACAGGCGCACGTTGTACCTTATCGCGTACAAGGTGAACGTATTGGCAAAGCGAAAATCAATCATGGCGAAGCGAGTGCAATTGTTAAATTGATTCAAGCCATGTGTAATCACCCTGCTTATACAGAAAAAACCTTCGGTGTCATTTCGTTATTAGGCAATGAACAAGCGACACTCATTGAACTGCAACTGCGCGCCGTATTACCGATGTCGGTGATTGAAGAACGTCGGTTATTGTGTGGTAATTCGGCACAATTTCAAGGCGATGAACGCGATGTCATTTTGCTGTCGATGGTTGATAGCAACGAAGGTGATGTTGTCAGTGTCATGCGTTTACAAGGCGATGGCGCACGCGATATGTATAAAAAACGCTATAACGTCGCTGTCAGCCGTGCCCGTGACCAGTTATGGATTGTGCATTCAGTCAATTATCAAACCGACTTAAAACCCACTGACTTACGCCGTCAATTATTAGAATATGCCCACGAACAAGCCACAGCGCACATTAATACCGAAACGCAGCAAACAGAATCGGTCTTTGAAGAGTTAGTGCTCAAACAATTATTGGCGCGAGGTTATCAAGTACAAACGCAATATCCTGTCGGTTATTACCGTATTGATTTAGTGGTGATGGGCGAAAATAGCCGTTTGGCAGTGGAATGTGATGGCGATAAATACCACAGTGGCAGTGAAAAAATTGCCGAAGACCTTGCCCGACAAGCCATTCTAGAGCGTTTAGGCTGGCAATTTTATCGGATTCGCGGCAGTGTCTTTTTTAGAGAGCCTGAACAGGCATTAGCAGGTTTATGGCAACGCTTGGCAGATTTAGGCATTCAACCTATTTTAGCCGAACACGCTGTAAATTCGTCGGATGAATTATTACACCATGAAATTATTCGTTTGGCAGAGCAAATGGACGCGAATATTGAGCCTGAAACGGTGATTGAAGAAATCGCTTCAACACCAGCAGTTGAAGAATTGCCTAATCATCAATCGATTAACGAACTGTTTAGGCAACGCTCAGAGGCTAGACGTAAGGGATTAATTTAATTTTTTTATGATGGCAGCACCTCAGCATAAAACCAATCACCTAAAAATGCTTGCGTCCATTGCTCACCAAAAACATTACGCATCAAAGGTAAACCTGATGAGTTTTGGTAATGGTGTACTTGATAATCTTTAATCGCTATTTTATGTGCATCCGCTTGCATGGGATTCAGTAATAATGCACTTTCGGTTAAATCAATAAGCCCATTTAGAATTTCATGATGGGCTTGGCCAAGCTGCATAAAATCACTGTCTGTTTTTGGCCTTGTTAATAAATCATAACCTGAACGACACTCGACATACCATTCAGGAACATCTTCATCATAAGCGAGTCCCGTCATAGTAATGGTCTTTATCATCAGATTTTTAGCGGGTTCATTTTCACCACATAATGATGGCAAATCTAAAACGCCAATGACTGGCCGCCCGCCTAGTCGAACAAACTGCATACTATAAAGTGGCAAATTCCATTGAGCATAAGGATAAAAAAATAACGTCAACACATCTACTTTTGACGAAGTCATTAAGACAAAACGGACTTCACCAAACTGTTGAAGCTGATAAGCACGGCCTATTAAATGCAAGTCACCACTAGGACGATTCACCACTTGATGAGCAAAATCATCGGGTACAGGTAAGGCTTGGTAAAACTCGGCATGATCATCAAAATAATGGCTCACTAAATGACTAAAAAAACTGTCAACAATCGCAGTCATGCTGATACTTCCTGTTGTAACCAAAGCGTTGCCGACAGTGTCATTTTAGTTAAGCGAGCTTGAGGTCTTAGTTTTTCAATAATAGCCAAAGCTTGATTGAGGGGTAAATTCCACCATAAACAAATAGCGGCAAAACTGACGGCAGGTGAACGCCCTACGCCATGATGACAAAAAACATGCACACTTTGATGATGTTTAAGACAGTAACAGAGTGCAGTCACTGCCGTTAAAAACTGTTGGCGTTGACTATTGGTTGTTGCTGCTATAAACCTTTCGGGCGAATACTCAGCTGCATAGTCGCCAATAATATCGTCATCCGCTGAGAAAATATCTGAAAAACCAAACTCATATTGATGCCAACAGGCTAAATTGGCATGAGGATATAATTCTTCTAAAGGAATCCCCGATACATTAACAAAGCAATTAATTCCTTGACGAAAATAGCCCTGTAACTCACTAAGAGACGGTAAGCCACTGATGGTCATCAGTGGCGCAATCGCTTGTATCGACTTATCAATATTCATGATGCGACTGACAACGCAGGATAATTGCTTAAAACAGCTTGATATTCCTCTAACAGACTCGTCGCGTTTTCCACCATACGTTGCTTATGCTGATAAAAATGCAATCCCCCCCACGTTTCGTCAGATAAGCACGCTTGATCTGACAATACGTCGCCTAATTCAGCTAAAGCCAGATTGGGATAATCCGCGACATCCCACAATACATGAAAACGTTGGGCTTGTTGCCATGCAGGTGCAAGTTCTCGCGCTTCCAAAATACTCACTAACAGAACAATACGTTTTTGTTTTATTTTTTTATGCGCTAATAAACCTACCGCTGAAGTTAAGGCTGTGATTGATAACTCTTGATGTGAGGCCAGCACTAATTTTTGTTGAATATCATCAAATACCTCACTTAAACTTTCTAAGCGACAACTGGGCTCAAGCAAACCCGCAACACCTAAACGATTACGACTGGTATCGCCCACGACCATTGCTAAAGTAGAACGTTGAGCGAGTTCAATTAAAATAACTTCATCGCTGCCTGTAATACCCATTTGCTCTAAACAATACACACTCCAACTATGGGAGTAAAAAACACATTCGATTGCATTTCCAAGAGTCATATTCATTCTCCATCGGACACGAGTTGCCAAAGCTCGCATTGCCATTGTTGGGCGACATTTGAAAGCGAGACCACATGTTCTAAGCTTGGACTCACGGCTTTTAAGCGACTATTCTGGGGAAGTTCACCTATGGTATATGGCTGAAAATCATCACCCATCACCATTAACTCACCGTGTTGTCTTGCCCAAATTAAATGGCAGTTAGCTGCAAACACATCACCAATGTTCACGCTTTCACTAAACTCACGCTGGGCTGTTGTTGTCAGTTGCCAAAACTGTAATAGCTGATGACCGTCCATCGATACACAAGCAGCTAAGATACTATTTCCCGTACACACAATCGCCAAAATTGGCCAGCCTAAATGCCAATGATGTAGCGTTTCACCACTCTCCGCGTACCATATTAACTCTTGATTAATGAGCCCACTCGACATCAAAAAACCTTGTTCAGGATGAGCACATAATGACGGCTCTAAGGCGTAATTTTGTTTACTAAAATTTGCCGATAGCTTACCGTCAAAGTCATAAATAGAGGCTTGGTGATGATCTAACAAAGCAATATGGTGATGAGAAACTGCTGCATTTAATATATGTTTACACGGGATTGTTAACGACTTTCTTAACGCGACATCTGGATAATAGCGAATTAATGAGTTGGTATCGGGAAAAACAACCGAACCATTTTTTTCGGCAATATAAGGGCCATGACTAAACATAATCGGCCCAACACTTTTGCCTTTTGCATTAAAAAAATTAATATAATCACTGTGGGCAATACCAATATATGGCGTATGGCCACACACCGTCATATATTTAGGCTGATAATTTAAGGGCCACGAATGAAGATGCTGAAGTTTTTTTGGCGTGTGATCAATCGAGTGATTTATTGGTGGAGCATCAACCGTTACGGTATCTAAATGAATCGGAGCTAACAACGCTCTCACCATGTCTTGAGCATCTTTTGCAGAATGTATTCTTTTTTGCTGGTCTTTTTCTAATAACATGGCAATCAAATGACGTAGATCGACATCTTCTACCTCACTAAACGCGGGCATTTGGCTTAAATGAGCACGATAAATCTCTTGGACACCACCAATAAAAGGCAAATGTCCCGTCGCTAGTTGAAAGGCGATTATTCCTAAACTATATAAGTCACTACCAACATTAAAGCCTTCATAGAGCCGTTCAGGTGCGGTGTAAGCAGGACTACCAATGGATTGTTTACCTGAACGCGCCTCTCGTATGGGTGTTGCCGAGCCTAAGTCAGCAATAACGGCACGTAACTCTGATGTTTGTGTATCTACCTTTAATAAAATATTGTCAGGCTTTAAATCACAATGGACAAAAAAACGGCGATGTAAAAATATCAGTCCAGATAAAACATCATCCAATACCTGTAAAACGAGATGACGACTCAGTGGCTTGCCAACCAGTAAAGTAGATAGCGTTCCTTGACTCAAAAACTCATAAATAAGGCATGCTTCGCCGCTATCAATATAAAAAGTATCCACACACTCTACGATATTTTCATGTTTCAAGGCAAAAGCAACGGCAACCTCACGCCTGTAAGCCGCTTGATTATTCACTTTAAACAGCTTGAGCAAAACATCACGCTGCCAATGGCGGTCATATACTTTAAAAACCAATGCCATATGGCCTTCACCCAATTTCTCTACAATTTGGTAACGGGCTGGCAGCGTAGGTACGTCCTCAAAAGACATCGCCTTATCCTTTAAGTTGCAGCAATAATTCATCTAAAGTCATACCTGAAGTCACTTCATCTTCAAATACAGAGAGTCTTTCATTGGCAGTGATCATAAATAAATTCTCCATAGGCATTTTTTTGGCTGCACTAACAACCTCTAGGCAACCTAAATCGTGATTGCTGATACCACTAAATACCCCTTGTAACATTCCCTCAATCAAACTATTTACTGAACCTTCAACTTGCGATAGCACCGTTGAAAAAATACTATTTTCTAATAAACACGTAATAAGGCCGTACCGTTCCGCATCGCCCAAATTAATAGTCAATCGCCCCCAACCATGCATAGAAAAATACGACTCTAATAATTGAACATACTCATTGACGGTCAATGTTTCTAAACGGCGATTAACAATGACTCTCAGCTCTTTATCAAAGGTATTCGCAATTCTCTTACCCCAACGAATACCACAGTTTTTCAGAATGACACGCCACGCATCCCCCGCTTCATAACTTAAGGCCTCATAAATGCCTTTAATAATATCGGCACTGAGATAAACAATACGCGCATTAGCAGGGCTAAAAATCGTGCCTTCATACAAATCAAAATGCTGACCCGCATCACTAAATAACTGGTTATAAATCTGATTCACTAAGGTTTGCGTCATGCTAGCGTCATGAGATTGTGTATTCATAATGGCTACTCAATTGGCCGACAACGTGTCGATAGTTTGCTGGAGGTACTTTTCAAACAAACCAAAAGACTCTGGTGATAAGCGCTCACGAAAGTTATTTTTTAATTTGGTATAGGTTTCAAAAATCGCTCGTTGATGAGGTGCGAGTTGCTGCAAATCATTGTCGTTGTCGCTATTTGCACCAAACAAGGTCTTACGGGGTGCGACTTCACGATCTGGAAAGTGCATGGCTTGTAAAATCGTTCTTAACCAAAGCAGTAACTTATCCCGATACCAGTGCGGATCATTCATGAGCATCGCTTCTGAGGCATAAGCTCCGACAATACGAATATCACGTAACGCTTTAGTACGGGCAAACGCGTGATTTTTTTCAAAGGGATACAGCATAAAAATTTCATTAACAACACGTTCGGCTACAGATTGTTCGGCAGCCGCAATTTCACGGGCAGCAGCCACTCGATGTGCTTCCTCGGGTAATACCCGCAGATACTCTGTAAACTCTTCTTCATTTAAGTGCCGACTTTCCGCCTGACGAAAAATAGCTTCTAATTCTGGATGCTTACGCAAGCTACTCGTTGGTTCTAAAACTGGTATTTGCATTATAATTTTCTCCGTTTTTATACACAAAATGACTCAGTGTAGCCGTGAGCCACCCCAAGGTAATTGACCAAAAAATTGATTGACAGGTTGTAAGTATTGTGTAGCTACTATCGACGATGTAATCATACTGGGTTCGATAGTCCCTTCTGCTGAACCATCGCCCGCATTAATGGATAGACGTTGTACATTCTTGCCTGTCCATGACACCATTGAAAAGAACTGTGTCGCTAATTCGCTATTCCACGGATCCAAGAATATTTTAGGAGTCTCTGGCCGATCATGTTGAGTAAAGCTATGACTATTTTTTTCATCGTCATCACTCACACTACTGACTGGTGTTTGCCACGGCAATGCTTGAAAATACGTTGTCGCCATTTTTTGTGTAAGATCAAAAACGCTTCTTTTCTTCTGAGGATAAACAGCCGTAGCAGACGGCAACGACGCTGTTAATGTTGTTACGTTCGATGACACGATCTCTATCGCTGCTCTTATTGGTGCTTCGACAACGATCACTTCTGATGGCTGTTGCTCTTGCCAAATAATTGGCTGAGAGAGGATCGCAGCAATTTCTTCTGGCGGTAATTCTAAGGCAACTACCTTCACCTGATCTGCTCTTGATACTTGATCTTGACTCTTAATTTCAGTGAGTGCTTCATCGGCTGCTATGCCTGCTTTACGCGTTTGTTGTAAAGCCGTTAACGCATGATGTAACTGCGTTTGATGGCTGATATCTGGAGCCATCGTCACTGCGGTGTTAATCGCGTTGGCAAAACGACGTAAAAAATGCAAGCGATGAGCATTCATAGCAGTCCCCTATTCACTTTCTAAGTGGCTAAGAATTTCTGTCGCACTCGCACCTTCTTGCCGCCAAAACTCAGCGGCATTAATACGTTGCTTGTCTCCCACTAAAAACTTACAGACATCGTTACCCATTGAGTAACATTGAATCTCGATACACTCTCGTTCTTTACGATCATAAAAAGTAAATACTCCCGCAAACATGCCTGCATACAAATGACAAACAGGCTTACCAAGAAGTTTCATTGAACGTGCAACGGCTGAGTTACGAATTTCAATAACTGTCAGTCCTTTATCCAAAAATGATAGATCTAGACTCCATGCACCAAAACCCATAATGGTGAGTGGCCACCACCAACATTCAAAGACAAAACGCGTATGCATTTGCCAAATATCACGCTTACCACCACCAAACTCTTGGCGCATTCTCGCGGCAAAACGTTTCATGTCTTGTAAGCCCCAAGCGTAACCACATTGATACATCATCAATGCGCTAGCAGCACCCACTTCTTCCTCAATACCTAAATGTAAACTATTGATAAAGGCATCAGTAACTTTAGCGGCTCGTTGACCATCGCGTAAAAAAATCGCCCCTTTGTCCTCTTCATAACTGAAAAACTCATCAGCCATAAAGTAGTTATGATAGCCTCTAAAGCCACCATCCACAGGATCAATGGGATCGTAAGACGTGTTATGCTCTGTCATGTTATTGTCCCTCTGCTCATTAGTTATTTAATTTACTGCGCTCTAAAGATAATTGCTGAATATCCACATCAACATTGCGTAACTCAGTAATTGCCGAGCGCGTAATAATCTTTTTTTCTTGTATTAATACTCGGCCTGTGACGGGATGCAAAATAGGTTGAGTTGTGCGCTTACCAATTAAAGCTTCAATGTCTGAAAATGACTCAATATACAAGCCGTTTGGCAAGCTAACCTCTACGCCATCTCCTAACACATGTGCTTGACATGCAAGGCGGCTATTCGGTTGAGCACCTGTTAATACCGATAATGTCAATTTTTCTCTATCGGTCATTGGCGTTAGAGAGTGAGGATTTTTGGTGACATACACATGGCAAGTGGCGCACATCCCTCGCCCTTTGCATAGCATTTTTACTTCAATGTCTCGTACTAATAACGCATCCAATAAACGCTCTTGCGTTTGAATAATGGCTTGTTTGTTGTCCGCGCTAAAAGTGACACTTTTCATACGGTTACCTCATGACCACTCAAAGCAGATATTGAAAAATCATTCAGCATTTTTTGCTCAGATGGAGATACTTGTTTTAACAGTTGCTGAATGACCAAACTCATGTTTTCTCTTGCTGCCGTCCAATCTTGATGAAAAACTTCCGCTTTCAAGATTTCACCTGCACGACGATGTTCCATATCGGCATGGTAGCTGCGCATAAAAACAGCCCAATGTGCCATACACATCTCTATAAACTCTGTTTTTTGCTCAGAACCATGCTCTAATTTAATCGCTTTAGTGATATTGATCCGTTGCCTTAACATGCGTTCAGAGCAGATGATGTTAATGCAATGCTCTTGCATACGTTCAATCGCCAATATTGACAACTGAGTTGCTAAAGGTTGTTTTTTGATCCCCTCAAAAAACAGCGCAACATACTCGATAACACTATCTGATTTTGCCCCTGAAAAACCAAACGCTAAGGCTTGAGCAACTTGTTGCCGAATCAAAAGAGCAGGCAACACATCTTGCAAGGGAGTGAGTTGTACCAATTGATTTAAGCAAAGACTTTGTTCTGGTGTTAACACTAAGGTTTGCTGAGAGAGCCATTTTTTACGAATCAGTTCTGTGCCCACCTGATAACCAAATGCAACTCTCATTTGCTCTTTCATCGTGGCTACCAGCGTGCTGTTTGGCGGAACATCACGCGTGATATTAGCAATGATTGAATCGTCATAACTTGCACCTGTTCGTCCTTCATCCATTTGACGAGATAATGAAGCAAAACTCCAAATCGTTTTTGCCCAAGGCGCAGCAGACATCATGAGACTATATTGATGCGTTGGCTCTAAATCACCCGACTCTAATAAACGCTCACGATTAAACAGTGAAGTGGCAATTTGACTATGCCTATCCGACAAACGTCCACGTAAAATAGGTTGTTTAATCATTTCATAAGCGCGTTCAAGCGATAAACGCTTTTCGTTCCACGTCGCTGGCGTTTCTTTATGAAATAGCGAACAACTCAACACCAAACGTTGTGTCACTAACTGCCCTGTATAGGGAGCTGCATTTGGCGTTAAAGCTGCAGCGATGATGCCACTGACGGCTTCACGCCATAGCATTTCCTCATCATAGCTATCGGCAAAAACCATCTGTTCATTGGTTAATATTTCTTTCGTAAACGCTTTGATCGCAGGTAAAAAATCACACAAAGATAAACACTGGCTTGTCCAGCAATCAAGCGCTTGGCTTTCTGAACTATCTAAATGTGGGCGTAATGACTCGTCCAAACCTAGCCATAATAAACGCCACGTTTTCGTCGAGAAACTAAACTTCTCATTAGCCTCCATCACCAAATATCGAGCAATATTAAGTGCTGCCAAAGTTGGCACTTGACTCATTAAACTGAGCATGACATGACGTAACAAAGTAGATAATTGATTGGAGCGCAGTCCCGCCGCTTCTTGTATTTGTATGCGCTCATCGGCAATCCTGACTGCCATATATTCACGTACTTGTTCACTATGCTTTTTGAGCTGATACGAAAGGCCAATTTGACGAACAGTTTCTAGTCCACGCGCTAATACCATCAACCAAAACGTCGCTGCACCTGTAGGTAAACGTTGGCTAATGTTACGTTGCCACTCACACCATGACCGCTCAACAGCATACGTACCATTCACTTCTATCAGCGCGTAAAAATTAGGTAATAGTCGCCGCCAAATGTATTCTTCATCACCACATTGCGCCAATAGCATTGGCACATTAGAAGCGACTATTTCAAGTAATGGCGGAGCTGCCTTCGCTATTGTTTTATGATGATGACTAAACATTAGCCCTTTCATATTAGAGCAAGTAAATACCTGCCGCCATATTTTACCTTGCATTAAACTTGGCACAAAAACAGCAGGACTACCCTGATTAATATCAGCATCAATACCAAAACTGGTGCGATATAACGACTTAATTAAATTAAGTACCGCTAAAGCTTCATCGCTCGACAAGTCATCAAATAATGCTTGCGATAAAGCATCCAAATTAGCACTAATCAGTTGACGCGGTAAGCGACGAATATATTTACCCACCCCAACTGACCACCACCAACTCAACACACTAGCTGGCTCACTAAAACCCGAACGATAAATTGAACTGAGGCGTAATAATAGCCATCTATTATCAACCACACTCAATTTCCATGCCCGTTCATTACCACCTGACGGCATCCACTCAGGATGCTCTCGTAATACGGTGGCAAAATGGCTCATACCACAGACCATCGTATTTTCAACAATCGACTCAACAGCAAGCGGAATGTTCTTTGATGCCGTACATTCACACAAACGAGTAAGTAATTGACCGAGAATTTTTGTTAAATCACTGAGCGTGGGATATACCGCCAAGGCATCATGTACGGAGGCAATAGTTTTGCGTAGTTGAGAGTAAGAAGTTGGCTTTTGATCTAGTACTAACCAATCACCTAACCATTTCACTAGCTGATTAATCGAACGCAGACCATGAAGCTTTTTATAAACAGCTAATTGCGTCAATAATAAAACTAAGTCACTTTCTCGACAGCCGTGACTATTATGAGCAAATGAAGATAGACCTAACTCATTCGGCCACCATGCCAAAGCAATACGGAATTGATCTGCAAAAATGGCATCCACTTCCTGTAATAATGGTCTGACTTGGGTAATATTTAACAAGGTACTATGTTCAACAATATCTATTTGAGACAGCGTCAAACTGATTTGCTTATATTTTTTCCAAATGACAGCATCACGCTCATGCATTAAATAACAGACTAAGCGTTGGCGAACACGTCCTTTGGCCGCTATTTTGTCCAATGTTAATAAGGTGGCATAATGACACTCTAAGAAAATGCCCGAAAGTTGCAGTAATAACCTTTTTCCTCCAGAGGCATCAGTTGTACCTTCCGCGATTTTAGTGACAAAAGATTCAAACTCAGGCGATAAACGTTTGATTAATTCAGGCGTTTCTTGGCATGATCTGATGATGTTTTTAAAATATTGGATTGCCAGATTTAGCCAATCCAATTGCACACGCTCACATTCTTCACGTAATGCCTCAATTAAATCCTGTCCTACGCTATGTAACTGTTCTTGGTTGATACCTAATTGTGCAATCCCCTCTAAATTAATAGACTGCATCCAACGCTGTGCAAGCACACTATCACTTTTCGCATCTAATATTAAACGAACAAAAATAAGCGTATCTAATGGCGCAAGAGGATTTAGATATTGTTGATAACGATTCCACAGTAAATCAATAAAATCAAAACGGTCAACACTCACTAATAGCGCTTCTGTTGCTGAACTTACTGCATAACTACACAGTATTAATGCTCGCTCTAACTTTAATAATAACAGCTCCCAAAAATTAGCCTCTGCATTGATGTTAACTAATAGTTCTTTAATAAAAAAATTACAATATGAAACCTCATGCATTAATGGTTCTTCTACGTCATTTTTTAACCATAGGCTTAAAAAGTTTTTTAGGCATAATTCGAGTTTTGAGCTGTTGATTTTCCATTGACGATTACTATTAATCTGAACCATCTCCTCAGAAATAGTTTTAGCCATCACATCAATATTTTTAATATAATTACTTTTTTCTTCTTTCAACTCCAAATGAGTCATTATTACATCTGAACTTTGAGTGCAGATGATATATTTACGCTCACCAATGATACCTTTAGCATGCAACAATGCTAATGAAATAAAACGTCTTAAATTTTCTGGCGCAATTAATTTCACCAACCGCTGATAAAAACCATCAAAACCATTAATTAACTGAGCGCTAGAAAGTAAACCACCATGACCACCTTGTGATGACTCGGCATTTGTTATTGCTGCAATAAATAAATCCAATAACTTTGAGATATTTTGTATATATAATGGTTTATCTCCTTCAAAAAAAGACATTAGCTCTTCATTATTAATAAAACACGCCAACAACTCTTCATATTGACGTTTTAAACCTTCAGCAATAACTGTTTTTGTACCGCCAGAAAGTAATTTTGTTAGCTCATTATCTTGAGAAAACACTTTATTAAAGACTTTTGTGTGCATGGCGTTTATTCCTATTATTGTATTACTCAAGGCATAGCAATGAGGAAAGAAGATAAATCATTAGCTGTTAATGGCGTTCCGATGGCAAATCCTTGTAATGCGTCAATACCTACCTCTTGCCATTGTTGCTTTTCAAGCATACTTTCTATCCCTTTGGCATAAACCAATACATTGGCCTCATGCATATAATCCACAAAATGTCGGAGTGTATTTTTTTTGTGATTGGGACAAAGGAAAAGGTTGTCTATTTTCACACTATGAACTTTAACCTCTTGCGCTATTTTTAATGCCCCGTACTCACCAAAATTATCAATACAAAGCTTTATATTTTCTTTCTCTAAATTTGTACAAAAATTAATAAAAATAGGTTTTGAAATATTAAAAATTTCAGACTCATTAATTTCAATAATCAAATCAATATTTTTTTTCTTAAGTGATTGCGCTAATTTTGCTAAACGAGGCAAGAACCAAAATTTTTGCACCAATGAAATACCTGAAAAATTCATATGCAATGATAAATATTGTATAAATAATAATGATAATTTATCACCTAATAACATAACCTCATCAACCATCCATTCGGTAAATAAGACAATGTCTTTTTCATCTCTAAGTAAGCCAATAAATTGGGATGCGGTTAGCTCTGTATTATTACTCATAAGTCTAGAAAAAATTTCAAAACCATTCAATGTAAAACCATCAGAATTAAAAATAGGCTGCAACTTTATAAATAAATCACCCGATTTACTCTCTAGATCTTTTATTAATTGACTATGATAATTTATATTATTTTTTCTATCATTAAATGATGCAAACTGAAACTTACCATTATTTGATACATTTAATGCTAAACGTGCTTTTTGTAAAGCAAATTTTAAGTCTGAAACTGCATTAATTAAGGTATGTCCTATACTTACTCGACAAAAATAAATTTCCTCATCAATCAAATATGGTTCTTGAAAAAATAATAATGACTCTCGCAATATACTAGCCATATCAGATTGGCTATCATTCAAAAGCGACAGACAAAACTCACCACAATCGTGATAGCATAACGGTGTACTCCTTTGAAAATAAGCTTGTAAACGAAGCGCAACCTGCCTGATTAATAAATTCGTTTTATGTTTTCCATGCGTGTCTAAAAGTCCACACAACTCATTAATTTGCAAAACAACTAACGTGGCATCATCTTCATAAGTGGCCATTATTTTACTCATGGCTATGCTAAAACCTCGCCAATTTAACAGCCCCGTCATTTCATCATGCTGAGTTAAATACACCATTTTTTCGTTATTAATTAATAGACTGCTCGTGTCCGTAAAAAACAGCAAAATATGATTTTCAGTATTTTTTTGAAAGAAAATATGAAAGCCAGCATCCGATGAAATAGAAGCACTCACATCAACAACCGCTAAAGATGGTGATGTATGCTGAGTAAAATGCTCAAGCGTAGTGACTATATTTTCCTTATCTATGTCATCAAATAACGCTAAAAAATCTGTATCTACTAACGTATTGCAATAACCGTTAAACAATGGATTAAATATATTTACCACTGAGTTGACCGTATCAAACTCTACAAGTGTAATCCGATCAGTCTCAAACAACGTTGAAAGTGATACGTTTTGTGAGTTATTACGCGGTAATGTTTGCAAAGTTTCACCCATATTTAATCAATCAAACTACATCTAAACTGAAGTTCATCCTAAGAGAAACTTTCACATAAACACGTTGATTAAACTGATTGAAAACTTTCAATAAACAGCATAAAAACAGCTTCTGCAGCTGCCAAACACTCTTTACGTTCAGCTGCGGTCACAATCACCTTTTCAAGCTGGTCAATAAGCGCACGGAAATGGGTGAGACTTTCTGCCGAGCGACGAAAAAAGTTCACCTCACGCACTTGTGCATATTCACTACTCGCCAAAATATTCGCAATACGTGCTGACCCCATCACCGAGCCTAACAACACATACAAACCACCCAGCAGTGCTGCCTCACTGTGCATAGGAATACGCTGTTTACATGCAACGGGTTTAGGCGTACGGCCACCGAGTCGGGTTAAATCTGCGGTTAACCACAAGGTATAGGGTAGTTGTTCATAAGCCACATTAGGTAAATGCGCCCAAGCAGTTAGAACGCCTTGCTGACGTAACTGATGATATGCCATATAAAAACCATTCAAGGCATAACTGACTTCAGCAGGAGTGGCACTAGGAGACAATAAACGCTTCAATGCGGGGTGACTATCAAGCTGGTTATGCAGCTCATTTGTTGACATTTTCAACAAGCTGCGTATAGGTAACGCTGTTTGTTGATGACGCGCTGTTCTAGAGATCGTAGTAGTTTCCATTGCTTTATCCTTACGCACTTGACCATGTTTTGACGAGTGTAGTGATAAGGACTTTGTGGCACTATCGGGTTGACTATTGACATCATACTGCAATAAAACCCTGAGAGAGACTCAGGGTTTCCCCTGATATAACTAATCAACCAACCCCATTTTGACCGCATAACGTACTAAGCCCGTCATATTATGTATATCCAGACGCTGCATTATTTGACTACGGTGTGTTTCTATGGTTTTGATAGAGATACCCAACTCTCGTGCTATTTCTTTACTTGAAGATCCTTTCGCGACGAGTCTAAGAACCTCTAATTGCCTTTGTGTTAATAACTGATCTACCGATAATTTTGGCGTTTTCTGCTGAAAGCCTTTCATGATCTGTGCAGAAATAGCAGGACTCAAATAAACTTCGCCACGCATAATCGTTTCTATGGCAATAAATAACTCATGTGGTGCAGCATCTTTTAAGACATATCCTGAAACGCCTAACAGCAAAGCCTCTTCAATGTACGCCAGCGTGTTATACATCGTCAGGAATAGAATATGCGGGGGATGCGCCTGTAATTGAATCTGCTGAGCCACTTCTAAACCTGTCATATCAGGCATAGAAATATCAAGAAGAAGAATATCTGGCCGTATTTTTTGTAAACACTGCAAGAGAGCTATGCCATTTTCAGCTTCACCAACCACCTCAAATTGTTCTTGGCTTTGTAATAATATCCGTAAGCCTTTACGAATTAATTGATGATCATCTGCAATTAAAATCGTTATTTTCGGCATAAGTGCCTCCATGTCTGGGAATTCGCCAAACAGCGTTAATGCGTGTCCCCACATCAATACGCGAAGTCATAGTCAACTCACCACCAGAAATTTTTGCTCTTTCTTTCATACTGAGTAAACCTAAGCTTAGCCGTTCGCCTGTGTTTGGTGTGTTAGTGTTAAACCCCTGTCCATTGTCACTAATAATCAACTGCAAAAACTCTCGCTCTAAACTGAGCTCAATATAAACAGTTTTTGCTAAGCTGTGTTTGATGACATTATTGAAGGCTTCCTGAGCAATACGATAACAGGCATATTCAATTTCTTTAGAAACTTCATTTATGTTTTCTGTGACGTGTAGCTCAATCTGAATGTTAACTTGAGGTGTCAACTGCTGTATCAACGCATCAATGGCTTTTTTAAAGCCTAATTCGCGTAGTAATCGTGGATGTAAACCACTGGTAATGGTACGTACGGTTTCAATAGTCTCATCAAAAAGTGGTAAAGTTGCCATCATTGTTGCTTTCATATCACTAAGATTGGTTTGCATAGAGGCATTATAACTGTATATTTTTAATGCAATTAATGCTTGCCCCAAACCATCATGAAGTTCACGCGCTAATGCAGCTCGCTCATTATCTTGTGTTGATAGTAAACTCCTAGCAAGATTTTGATAACGAATTTCTGCTTCCTGTACCATTCGCATGCGATGTTTGAAGTGGCCTGTTTCGACATATAGCGTCATGACACCTTGTTGTTGACTTACAAGACTACAAGGGGATTTAACTAACAAGTAATCATAATGCGAAAAACCACTGTTATCTCGTTCAAGCTCTTCTATATGAATCGTGCCTTTTTCTAATACCATGCGATTAAGATGCAAAGACTTTTCTGCTCTTTTTTGACCAATAATATAACGCAGATGTTTACCAATTAAACTTTCATGATTGGGTGTCACCAGATCGCGAAATTTTTTATTACAATAAACAAAAACATTCTCAATATTCACAACGGTCAAAGGAATAGGCAGCTCTTCCAGCCAAAAAAAACCCACTTGCTCAATGTGATGAAAAGGCTCTAAGAGTATTTGATAATAATACACATTACTTTCTAGCCACTTCGTCATCATGGTTTTATAAATTGTGCCTTGCCAACGTGTAATCGTGACCTTTTCTTCTATCTGTAATCCTTGGCCATTCTCATGATGTAATAAGGTACCAATGAGCGAGCCCACTAATGCCTTTTTGGTATGTTGATGAGCAAAACGATTGGCAAACGTAACAACACCCTCTTGAGTACAGACAAACAAGGGGGAGTTAATATTAGCCGCCAGTTGAAAGAATGGTGTATTCATAAGTCCTTGTACGATTCTTTATTTATTCTTCTGCTTATATAAAGCTTCTTCGACTCCGCTCGGCCTTTCAACAAGGCTTATCACTATCAATTGTCTAGCTTGTTAAACCACTTTCACCCGTCGCATTAACCAATGGCGTAAATCGGGTGAAAGTCGGTCAACATAAACCGCTAATTTTTCTTTCACACCTCCAATCACAATATGGTCTTGGCCTTTTGCCAATGCTTTAATTGTTTGTTTGGCGAACTCTGCTGGTAACATCGCAGAATCTTGAGCATCATCCATTTTATTTTGCGTTGAGCCATCACCCACTAAGGCCGAAAAAGTAATCGCCGTTTTGACAAAGCCGGGGTATACAACACTCACACGCACGCCACTATCATGTATCTCTGCACGCATAGAGTCATAAAATGCACGTAAAGCATGTTTGGCCGCCGCATAACTGGAGCGATACGGTGTTGCCACTAAACCCGCAATACTGGACACCGCCACCAATCGACCACTATTCCGCGCTAACATATAAGGCAGTAAAGTTTTCGTCAGGGCAACAGGGCCAAAATAATCTACTTCCATTAATGCCCTATCCACACTCAATAGCGTATCTTTGACTAAGGCACGTTGGCTAACACCTGCGTTATTGATAAGAATGTCTACTGCGCCAAAGTGGCTTTCTACCTGTAAGACCAAATCAGCAAAACGACTAGCATCCGTCATATCCATAGCTAACACTAAATGCTGTGATGCATTTTTACACTTAGATTTGACCTGCTCCAAAATATCGGCACGACGTGCTGATAACACCAAACGAGCACCCTGTTGGGCAAACTCATAAGCTAAGGCTTCGCCAATGCCACTGGAAGCACCTGTAATCCACACCACTTTGTTGTTAAAAGACATATCGTTAACTCAATAATCGTTGGTTATTTCTTGTATTTTGCCGTCGCAACAACACGACGATTTTGTACACGCCCTTCTTCGGTAGCATTGTCCGCAATCGGTTGTGACTCACCATAACCAACAGCACGTAATCGGGATGACCGAATCCCTGTTTTTACGAGTTCTCTTTTAACAGCTTGTGCCCGTTTTTTGGACAACAATAAGTTATGTTCTGCACTTGCGCGATCATCGGTGTGACCTTCAACAGTCATTGTCACATCAGGATAATTACGCATAAACTCAGCCACTTTTTGAATATCCGTCATCGCTTTATTAATAATAATGGCTTTATTGGTTGCAAATAGCACATGCAAGTTAATCGCAATATCTTCTGTTAATGCAAGCGTACAACCTGTTGCATCTACTTTTACCCCTTTTGGGGTGTTTAAACATTTATCAACGGAGTCAAGCACGCCATCTTGGTCTTTATCGGCATCGACAATCGGAGTAGGTGTAGGTATAGGTGAAATAACAGGACAGCCTTTGTCATCGACTTTGCTCTTTGCAGGGCTATTAGGACATTTATCTTGGTCATCCGTTACGCCGTCTTGATCGTTGTCGTTAGGAATCAACTTGCCATCATTGTAGTTATTATTATTGTTCGTGACATTGATGTTAATCGGCGCACCCGCATTTCCCGATGTGGTTGTTGAACCACCACCCGATTTATTTCCACCATTATTATTACCGTTATTACCACCATTCCCATTACCACCGTTATTAGGTTTATTGTTGGCAAATGGACACCCTTTTTCATCTACTTTGGTATTTGCAGGAGTATTAACACATTTATCAAGTGAGTTTTTAACGCCGTCTTTATCGTCATCACCATCCGTCACTAAGGGACAGCCATTCGCGTTGACTTTGGTTTTCGGCGGCGTATTTTCACATTTATCGGCATCGTCGTTGATACCGTCACCATCTGCATCAAGAATAACAGCAGGTTTAGGCAATAATGCAACGGGAACAGACGGCGGGTTGACTGGCGTTTCCACTGCTACTTTTGTAATCACAGGCGCAGCTTTAGGGATAATTGGGTCAGGCGCATGAACTCGATGTCGTCTTTCATAATAGGTGCTACCCATGCAACCACAGGCAAACTCTAAACCCAAAAAACCAACATAATCAACCGAACTCGTTTTTTGCAACGATAAAGCACGCACTTCTGTTCTGAGTGCTAATAAATCATTTATATTCCACATCACCCCCGCACCCAACTGGCCATAGGAACTATTTTCTGTTGTCAGCGTTTCTGAGTGATAATGTGCTTGGCCAATGCCTGCCAAAAGATACGGCTGAATTGCCTGATAGGTATAAAAACGGCGCATGATGCTAACATCACCCGACTTCCAGTCCAAACTATCGCTTAAACCCACATCTGTCGAAGCACGACTCAGGCCGACTTCCCAACCCCATGTTGACGCAGGATAATAACTCAGAGCGATACCGTATTGAGTGGCATCATTTATTGTTTGACTAGGACTCAGCGTATCATCCGCAAAGCGGTGACTCCCGATCAATGGTGTTACCGTCACTAAACCAGCAGTACTAAGACCTGTGAGTGCTGTTAAAGATATTCCTAACGTCAACAACAACAATTTCTGCATTATTTTTTCCTCAATACGCTGGTAATTTATTGCCAAGTGAAGCATTCGGGGCTGCTGACGTTTTTGAAATTCAGGTTGTTTTACCTATAAAATCCAAATGAAACCACTTTGAAAGAGGCTTCGACTCCGCTCAGCCACCACGACTCCGCTCAGCAAACGTTAAAACGGCTCATTAACTTTTCGTCCTATCTTAACAATCCATTAAAGTAAAGAATACGTAATTGATTTGTTTTTTGCCAACACCACACGTTTGATACATACTCTCACTCACCCACTGTTGATTGTGGTTGACAGTGGCGGCATAAATAATAGACTCCATAATCAATTACTCTTTAATTAAGTACCTAAGCTGAAATTTCACCGTTCATGGTGAGCCTGTCGAACCATTTACAGAAAACACTTCGATAGGCTCTGTGTAAACGGAAGATATAAACTAACTTTTGCTGTGATACATAGCATCACTAAAAACACAACAATCAAGGGATTTTTATGAAGATCAAACAAATCATTTGTACCTCTCTCAATATTTCACCTGACTCTATTGCTTCTCTTAACAGTATTGAGCCGCAACTGATACTCGTGTTCGCATCGGTAACCCATTTTAATCATGGCTTATTCTCCTCGTCATTACTCAACAGCATTCCCAATGCTCAATGGCTCGGTTGTTCTACAGCGGGCGAAATTTCTGCGGTTGGAGTCAGCGACGATACCGCCATTATTACTGCGTTACATTTTGACCATCCTGATTTTAAAGTAGTCACTACGCCATTATCACACATGGAAAATACATTTTCGGCAGGAAAAGAACTGGCATTAACACTACAAGCCTCTGATTTAAAAAATATTTTGGTACTTGGCCAAGGGGTTAACATTAACGGTAGTGCATTAATTGATGGTATTAAATCTGTCGTTGATGATCGTGTGGTTATCAGTGGTGGCCTAGCGGGTGATGCAGGACAATTTACCCGTTCATTTACTCTCAATAATCAAGGTTCTTCGACAGAAGATATTGTCGCCATTGGTTTTTATGGCGAACATATTCAACTGTCCGTCGGTTGTTTTGGCGGTTGGCAGCCATTTGGTTCAAAACGACGAGTCACTCGTCATGCAGGCAATATTTTATTTGAGCTAGATGGCAAACCTGCACTTGAACTCTACAAAAACTATCTTGGTGACTACGCTAAAGACTTGCCTGCATCAGGTCTCCTATTCCCATTCTCTATGATGAGTGCTGAAGGCCAAAACTTAGGCATTATTCGCACGATCCTTGGCATTAACGAAGAGGAAGGCAGCTTAATCTTAGCAGGCGACTTAATCGAAGGCGGCTATCTACAACTCATGCTAGCGTCAACAGATGCGTTGATCGATGGCGCGGAAACTGCGGCCAAAATCGTTAAAAGCCTCAATCGAATTGAAGGTGACACTCTCGCCATTTTAGTCAGTTGTGTCGGTCGAAAGCTGTTAATGGGTGGGCGTATTGATGAAGAAGTTGAAGCCGTCAGTGAAGTTTTTGGTGATAAAGTCACATTAACTGGGTTTTACTCCAATGGTGAAATTAGCCCGTTTTCAAACACCACGGATTGTAAATTACACAATCAAACCATGACTATTACTTGCTTGAGCGAAAGATGATTAAAACCAATCTGCTCAATCGACAACTACGGCGTTTATTTTCGATTGATGGCTCTGAGTCATTAGATAATCTATTAACGGCATTATCTGATAATCCACCGAAAGATGAAAACTACGACCTTATTCGCCGCTTACACAGTCGGTTTGGGGATTTTCTACAACAAGTCGATGAAGCATATTTATATGCCAATCGTGATCTAGAACTGCGTAGTCGTAGCTTAGAATTAAGCTCTCAAGAACTCAGCCTCGTCAACAATCGCCTAGCCAAAGAAGTCGATGCCCAACGCCGAGCCATTAATGCCCTGAAAACAATGGCAGTCAATCTCTCTGCGCGCATGGGTGTTGTACATAATGCCGATGATGGCACGCTAGAATCCGTTACTCAACTTTTAACAACCGTTGTTGACTCACACGAACAAATGAGTGAGGTCTTACGAATTTCTGAGGAACGTTTTCAACTGGCGGTTGCCACAACAGGCATTGGATTATGGGATTGGGATTTAATCACCCGCAAAGTTTATTATGGTGAACAATGGTATGCCTTATTAGGCTACAAACCCCATGAGATAGAAGCCAATTTAGACAGTTGGCGCAACCTCATTTATACCGACGATGCTGAGCATTTTGAGCAAGGATTGCTGGCAGTCATGCAAGAACACGTAGTCGTTTTTGATATCAAAATTCGGATGCGCCACTCTTTAGGCCATTACATTTGGATGAAAATAAACGGACAAATCGTTTCTCGACAAGCTAACGGTCATCCTGCACGTATTTTAGGTACGATGATGGATATTAGCGAACGGAAAGCCGTTGAAGATGCCATCTTACATGCCAAAGAAGCAGCAGAGGCTAATAGCCGCGCTAAAAGTGATTTTTTAGCCAATGTCAGCCATGAAATTCGCACGCCGATGAACGGCATTATCGGCATGACCAAGCTCTGCTTAGATACCAAACTTACCGAAGAGCAATACGAATATTTGCAAATGGTGTCGTCATCGGCAATGGCGTTACTGACGTTAATTAATGACGTTCTTGATTTTTCCAAAATAGAAGCAGGTAAAGTCGTTTTAGACCCTGTTGATTTTAATGTCCGCAAAGTCATTCGCGACACGTTACGTCCCCTCGCTCTACGCGCCCAAGAAAAAGGTTTAGAGCTGATTTGCGATATTGACCATAGCGTCCCGATTTCATTAGTAGGTGATGGGGGTCGTTTACGACAAGTGCTGATTAATTTGCTCGGTAATGCCATTAAGTTTACCGAGCAAGGTGAAGTCACCTTAACGATTCGTGCTAAGCCATTGAGCCAAAAAGATAATCAATTTTATCAACTATCTGTTTCTGTCAGTGACACAGGAATTGGCATTGAGCAAGATATGCTCAGTAAAATTTTTGACTCTTTCGCACAGGGTGACTCATCTATTACCCGCCGCTATGGCGGAACAGGCTTAGGTTTATCTATTTCGGTCAACTTAGTTCAATTAATGGGTGGCAAACTTGAGGTCGAAAGTACACCTCATCAAGGCAGTCATTTCTTTTTTAGCTTACCGATGTCTTTAGGTCATGAGCAAGAAACTTCGCCCGTCACACCTGAGTTCTTACAAAGCTTACCCGTCTTGGTCGTCGATGACAATCCAACTAATCGCCGACTGATGCACGACATGCTTCATATTTTTGGTATGGAACCTATTGTGGTACAAGATGCCCGCACCGCCATGATGAAGCTAATGGATCAAGCCTTAGAAGATCATCCGTTTCAATTAGTGCTATTAGATGCACAAATGCCAGATTGTGATGGTTTTTCTTTGGCTCAAGACATCGTTAAAAATAAAAGACTGGGTAATCCCTGTGTCATCATGTTGAGTTCTTTAGCCGATCCGCCAGACTCAGCAACGCTAAGAGAGATGGGAATTGCCGACTTTTTACCTAAACCTATTGATCAATCGGAGTTATTTGATTGCATTTTAAATACACTCGGCAGCCATCAATGTTCCGAGCATCGCTCCTCTGGTGAAAGACAGATTAAACAATATAATCCAGCTCCCTTAACAAAACGCCTACGCGAACATTCTATTAGGGCGACGACTGATGTCAATAAACACGTACCGTCCGTATCTCACCATTTGAACATCTTATTAGCCGAAGATAACACCATCAACCAACGTTTAGCGATGCGTTTACTTTCCCAAATGGGACATACCGTTGCGCTAGCGCAAGATGGCCTTGAAGCCCTTAATGCGGTTGCACGTCAACACTATGATTTAATCTTGATGGATATTCAAATGCCTGTCATGGGTGGAATTACCGCCACCGAAAAAATTCGGGCATGGTCAAAACAAAATGCCAAACCGCATCAACGCATCGTTGCAATGACAGCCCACGCCATGCAAGGTGATAAAGAGCGATTTATGGCCAGCGGGATGGATGGCTATGTCAGCAAACCTATTATGGTTGAAGATCTGGCGGCAGAAATAAATCGCGTTATTGATTTATACCCATTAGAAATATCCCCCACCATAGACAATAACAAGACAGTGATTAGCATGACTGACTCACCTGCCATACCCAAACAATGCTTTAATTATGAAGAGGCCTTAGCGCAGATGGCGGGTGATCCGTCCTTTGTGTTTGAGCTTGCAGAGATATTTATTTTAGAAAGTCCTGATCGCATGAAACAACTGCGCGAAGCCATTCATAATCATAATGCCGAAAACATTTATCTCATTGCTCATAAACTCAAAGGTGAAGCCGCTAACTTTGGTCGCCCACACGTCGAACACCTTGCTGAAATTTTATGCCATCGGGGGCGCGAAAAAGACCTCAATAATATTGAAACGTTATTTGCTGAACTAGAACAAGCCGTTGCTGAATTTATTGCCGATCTTAAATACCGAGTGATTGATAATCATCTATCACATTAACTTAACGCATCTTTTTAGTTATAGGTGCTAACCGACGCTTTTTTACCGCTTTTTTCGTTGGTGTAGGTGGCACGGCAATTAGAGGCTGCTCAGGCATTGGCTGTAGATCCTCAGTGATGATCGGGGCTGTTGGTGTTATCTCACTCTGTTCAATCGTAGGTTCAACCACTAAAGGCTGAACAGGCTCTGGCTCTTCAATCGGAATAATATGTCGGGTAGTGAGTGCAGGTTCAATTTCTTGATTTTCCTCTAACGCAGGGACAGTAGCAGGAAATAATGGCACTACACTTGGATTTTCTATTGGTGTTGATGATTCAATATTCGTTGTTACGGTTTCTGTGGGCGTTTCTATTGGCCTTTCAATCGTTTTTTCTGCTGTGGTGTCGCCAAAGTACCCTCGAACATCCTCCGAATTTTCCATCGATGGCGTTTGTTGTAAACCAGTACGTGGGCCATTATAGTCAGCCAGCTTCACTTCATCATCAACCATTAATAATAATTGATCTAAGGGATTAATCACGACAGGTGTATCACTATTAAAATTACGCAAAGCATCACGATTATCGCCAATTCGTTTTTTCAGTTGTTCACGCTGTTGTTCCCATTGTGTACCTGCTTCTAAATATAAGCGAATGGCATCTGACCAACTGCTATAGGCTTGGCTGTTACCTGCTTTTTCCCATGCAATTGTCGTTAATACCGCAGCAAACGCCGCTTGCAATTTGTCATCATTATCAGTGCTATTCGTAGTTTGCCGGCTCAATTCTTGCCACAGTCTAGCCGCTTCAAGATATTGTCCTGATTGATAAGCATTCCAACCATTTTTATAGTCATTTGTTCCTGACCCCGTTTCTGCCATTGCTAAAAGAGGTAAACATGAAACAAATAATGCACCTAATACAAACAAAAGCTGCTGTTTATAACGGACACATTGGACGTTCAGGTGGTAAACAATGTTGTGGACGCTCATAAATTTTGTCCAGTGTGACGTTGAAATAACCCATTTTTTGTTTTGATTGATAAATTTGACCCCGCGTTTTATATAATAACGCCTCCAGCACCATTGCGTTAGTATTACTGGTGATAATACGCTCATAAGCGCCTGATGCCTCGTAACGCCCTTCATACCAACCACGATCTTTATCAAACAATGCTTCAATAACCTTCATTAATTCAGTGGTATAGGGTGTATCCCACAGTACCCACATCCCAAAAGCAGCACGAGTCGATACTAAGGATAGTTTGGGATACCACTGACCGTTTTCAGCCAAGGTACTCCATGCGTAACCATTGGCAAAAATCGAGTCAAATAATTGATAGGGTGGCGCAGTTAAATAATGGTCGCCTCGTGCGGTGAAAATTTTAGACTGTTGCCACCGCTGTTCTTGTACTCTATAGACGTTTTCTGCTTGTTGCTTGAGCGCATCACCATTGTCTTTTGGCCAATATTGGCTGTACTTAGCCCCTTCTTGCCAACCAAACTCCATTCCTAGTAACAAATATGCGGGTGTCAAAATGGGATTAATCGTATCCGTTAAGCGAGGATCACGCTCATCATACAGTAGCGATTGCTTATCCACATAAACACGCTGATCGAGTTTTATTTTACGAGAAGCATTGGCGTTAAAACCCCATAACGAAAAACCTGTTCCTGCGTATTCTTCGTAACCCAAACGGCCTTCTTGCTTTTTATCCCAATTTGTCTCGTTGCGTGTTGCTTTGTATAGCGTACCGCAATGGTCAATTACTTCACAAAATCCCCAACGCATAATCACTTTATCGAGGTATTCGTGATATTCGGGATAATGCTCACCAATAATTTTTAACCATACCATCAAACGACTAATATCCACCGCTGACCAACCTGCCTCGGCGGGCTGACCATTGGCATTGACCATACTGCCGTTTTTCGTGTTATAAAATTTATTGGGCAATTTACCGTCAGCCAACTCCATTTTGGCTAAAAACTCCAATACGCGACTTAGCCGCTGATCAAACTCTATCTTATCTATCAAACCTAATTGATAAGCAGCCATCAGTGCCGATAAATAATCGCCAATATGCCACGCCGTTGCTGTGGAGTAACGGTCAATGGAGTTAACCAAGCCTGTATCTGGATTGGTATTATTGACAAAATACTTCCACGCAATTTTCGCCCAGCCTAATTCTTTTGTGCTAAGTGGGCCAATACGTCCTTGATAACGTAAGCTCCCCGCACTGATCTTTTGATAAGTGTCATGGGTCTTACGCGCAATAACGCCACAACCTGAGGTGACTGTCAGTGACAGGACGACCAAGCAGGCAAAATAACGGGAGCATTGTCTTGACATACAGGGCATACCGAGCAGGCGGGGCATTTACTAGCATCTTGATTATCGCCAGCACCTTTAAACGCAGAACCATCATTGACGCAACTCTCACTATTTTTGCCAAAGCCAAACCAAGATTTGCTAGGTGCTTTTGCAGGAGTTGAGCCAAAAACACCCACATCAGTACGCACTCGTGGCCGACCTTTTAAGTTATTTTGTCCTTCAAATGGGTCTGTGAGTTGTCTATCCCATAAAGAGGGTGGCTTATTTTTATACAACGGTGCTAGTTGATTGACTTTTAACAACTTGCCAAACTGTTTAAAAAGTAAGGTTTCTAACATAATGCCATTATTATTGGCGGTAAAGGTTTTAATCGGGCCTTTACCATTTTCATAAACACCTTCGTAATAGCCCTTTTCGGGCACATATTGATGCCAAATATGATTCGCTAATAAATCAGTATAAGGTGAATCCCATAATACCCACATACCCAAGGCCGCTTTTAACGAGACCGCCGCAAACTCTGGCACATATTTACCTGCTTCGGTAATGGTATTCCACGGATAACCGTCGGTATAAATGGTGTCATAAACAAAATAAGGAGCAACATCCAGTTGATGCTCTGAACGCGCCGTCAAAATACCCGTCGCTTTATGACGGTTTTCTTGCACCTGATAAATACGATGCGCGAAGTTTTCCATCACTTTATCGGTATGAACATTATCTGAACTGGTGGTGTCATTGGTCAAATCCCAACCTAATTCTATGCCATCTAGAACATAAGACTCAGAAACCACATAATTATGTTGTGATAACTTTCGAGGGTCACGCGTGTCATAAGGCACATCAACACAATACATGGGAATGGTTTGATAGGGCTCTGGACGACTCGCTAAACACGTCGAGGCATTCCACAACTGAAAACCCTTAGCAGAATATTCTTCGTAACCTAAACGCCCTTCTTGAACATATTGTGTTTGTTTATTATCGTTGACGATAGCACCAAAAAGCGTGCCACATTTATCAACAACATGAGTAAAATCCCAACGTAAGACAAAATTATCAATCGCTCCCGCGTGTTCGGGGTATAACTCTTTGACAATTTTCAACCATACCAACATACGACCTAAATCTAAGCCCGAAAAACCAATTTCTCCGGGTTTATTGCCATAGTTGACCTTTTCGGCTGTTTTTGTGTGATAAACCTTATTAGGAAGTTCATTTTTAAAAAATGACATATTGTTTAAAGTTCGCAATAACCGTGAAAGTCGATCATCAAAGGTTTGTTTGTCGATTAAGCCGAGTTTATGCGCTGACACTAAAGCCGCCATATAAGAACCCGTATCCCACATCGTTGTTGAAGGATAGTTTTCTACCGCATTGACCAAACCTGTTTCGGGCTGATAGTTATTTTCAAAATAACGCCACGCTATTTTGGCCATTTCTTTTTCGGTATCGGTTAAGTCACCATGCCGATGTGGATACACCACTGGAATACCATCAATAGACGTATTAGCAACAGGGGCTGCTTGAGTTTGTGGCGAACTTAAGGCCATCACGGCTAATAGCCCACTTATCCCCTTCGACCATAATTTTAACTTCATTGCCTCATCCTACTCGGAGTTGGTTACTCTTAATTCATTGGTGTTTGCTGCATCATGCTAGAGCAGTTTACCCTTTTTAATGTAGGCTAAACTTTCTAAAATGACTGCATTGGTGTTAGCAGTAATCGCTTTATTAGGCTGCTTATTTTTTTCATATAAACCTGCGTACCAACCTTTAGCGGGGTCATTTAAAGTTTCTATCGCCTGTAACATCTTGGCAGTATAGGGCGTGTTATACAAGGCATACCAGCCAAACACGGTCTTTGTGGATAATGAACGGAAATCAGAGGCATCAACCCCATTATCGGTAATGGTTGCCCACGTTTTGCCCGCCACATAAACGGTGTTATAGACAAAATACGGTGACACGTCGATATGGTCTTCGCTGACCGCGGTTAGAATACCCGTTGCTTTAAAACGCTCTTCTTGTGCCGAAAATACGCGCCATGCGAGTTCTTTTGATTGTGCGTCAAAACCAAACTCTAAGCCATCCATAATATAGGGTTCACTCAAAACGTAATTTTGTGCGCCTGTTTTGGCATCACGCACATCAATGGGTACTTGAATGCCATAAACGTCCACATAAGAAAGGTATTTTTGATAGTTTAAGGCGGTGGCTGCATCAAACTTAAACAGCTTGACTGCTTTTGCGGCATATTGCTCATAACCTAAACGTCCTTCTTGGACATTCACTACTCCACCATTTTTATCGAAAAAAGCACCAAACAATAAACCATCATGCACCATCGCCGCTAAAGTCCAACGACTCACCACTTGTTTGACTTCAGCAGCATGGTTTGGATAATGTTTGTTTAATGCTTGTAAGGCAATCAGCATGCGTCCCATATCTATCGCCGAATAACCAATGCCTTTGGCAGTATCTTTATTAGCATAGTTACTCATGGTTAATGTTTTGGTGTTATAGGATTTATTGGGTAATTTCCCTTCAAATAACGGCATTTTTGCCATCGAAGCGAGCAATTGACTCATACGGCTATCAAGCGTTGGACGATCAATCAAACCTAAACGTTCAGCAGAAATCGCAGCGATAATATAAGAAGCGGTATCCCACATCGTTGACGCATTATAATTATTAACGGAATTAACTAAGCCAGTTTGTGCTTGGGTATTATTTTCAAAATAATGCCACGCGATGGTTGCCCATGCTTGTTCTTTATCATTTAACTCACGCTGAGTCCGCTTAGCAGGGATACGGCTACTGGCAACTATTTTTGCTAATGGCGGTGGTGGTGGTGGTGGCGCAACGACGGGCGTAACAGGTGTTGCGGCAACGGGGGCTGGAGTTGTTGCAGCAACAGCTTGAGTAGCGGCAACAACAGGAGCAGCAGTCGCAGTTTTATCAACGGGTGTCGCTTGTTCGACGACCATTGGTGCGGCTGGAGCTTTATCCATTTTACTCCCCTGCTCTTGAGTTTTTGGCATAGGCTGAATCGCACTTTTTACAATCGCAGGTGCAGGCACAGATTTGATTTGTGAATGATTTTCGACGTAATACACCACCGAGAAAGCAAAAAGCAAACCGACAATAAATACAATATAACTTCTTGCTTTCACTAGATCATCCTTAAATGCCATAACTACCTCACCCGAATAAATTTGTGCCGATAATGGAGATATATGTTTATACGGTAGCTGATTCTTGGTCATCATCAGGTTTCCAATACGCAGCTCGGACAATCGGTAACATCGCTGCAATGTTATTGATACTCCAAAAGACATTGATTAAAAAGCCACTGACATCCATCGGAATACCAAGACATATTTTGCTAAAACCTACTATTAACCCTGCGACACTCAACACGATAATTGCAAATTGTGGATAGACCAAATGCAAAAACGTGCCTTCTTGTCGTTGTTTAGGCGTCACGTGAAATTTGATTTTTTCGCCACGCAATACTGTTGCTAATGCCTGAAAATTTAAAGGAAAAAACGACAAATAGGATGATTTACCATCCCAAGCGGCAACACCCCATGTCGCAAACATAAACGCTAACTCGGTGGCAATAATAAACGGCAGAAAATGCCAATAGAACGGTGTCGAATACGCAGATACGGGCGAAATGCCTGTCACCAAATAAACCGTTGGCGCAATCAAAAAAACAAAATTCCAAATACAGCCAAAATAAGACCAAAAGGTCGTCAAATACATTATACGCTGCGGCAAAGTCAGATGACCTTTAAAAACTGGATTATCGCGTAAGGCAATATCTAAAGAGCCACCCGCATATTTGAATCGTTGAACCATCCATGTTTGTAAGTCTTGCGGCGAAAGCATTTTCGATTGTACTGATGGATGCATCACTGACTTCCAGTGATGCTTAGGATCTGCATGAAGCACAATTGATGTATAAATATCTTCGGAAACGTGAAATTTATACGGCGTTAATTCGGTATCCATCGCCACCTGTGTGCGAATGGCATCGCCAAGGTCTTTGCGGATTTTTCTACTTTTAATATCATGGGTATGTTTGTGCACTTCGTTTTCAACAAATTGTCCATACGCATTTAAAGCACCGTACATAACCGCTTCACGACGATGAATTGAACCTGCTCCACAACAAAACGAGGCATTTGCCCAATTACGTCGCCGTTGAATGATGTCATAAAACATTTGCGGATCATTAACAAAGGGGTCACGGCCTAACTTTATTGGCCCGACTAGTTTTTCTAATAAAGTTGCCGCTTTAAAGCCAAAACGTCCTGCATATTTCGACCATACCATCGCTAAGGGCTTGCCTTCGGGCAAATCATAAAACCATTGTGGTGTTTGCACCCATGCCACTTCAGGATCGCGAAAATAGCCCATCGTTTCACTTAAAATCGTTGGAAAAACGCGGGTATCGGCATCACAAATTACAATAAAATCACCATGCGTTTTTTCCATGGCATTACGCAAATTCCCTGCTTTAAAACCCACATTATTATTACGCGTAATATAACCGACACCTTCTTCCGCACATAAGGCCTGCATACTGGCACGGCGGCCATCATCCAAAATATAAATTCGGTAATCAATGGCATGAGGATATGCCACTTTTTTGGCATCACGAATCGACAGTCGAACTAGCTCTTCTTCTTCGCTATAGGTCGTAATAAATAAATCGACACGAATGGGACGATCTTCATTGTCAGGAGAAGATTTTAAACAATCATTAATTTTTTCAGGTGCAGGTAGTTGCGGATAGTCTTCGGTTTTCCACAAATTAAAGGCAAATAAAAACAAACCAAAATAGGCTAAGGTTTCAGCCATCGCCAACGGAATAGCAAACCACAAGGCATCGTAATTGAGCGAAGAAGTCCAACGCCAATAGATATAATTTGCCCCTAATACCAAGGCAATAACAGCTAAAGACTGCCAAATTAATTCAATGGTTGGATTATGTGGAACGGGTTCTGGTGGCCGTCGATGTTCATACTTCTCAAAATAAAAACCCATATTTCCCTCATTATTATTACTTTATTTGTTGGTGCTACTGGCGTTAGCGGTTATTCGCGGCCTGTTGTAGCGTACCTAATAATCCTATTAATGCCGAATTATAATCAATGGCGTATTCATTCACCGAATAGGCTTTTTCACTATCAATATAACTTAAAATACCGAGCCCTTTGGGAGCAACACCATCTTGAGCTAAATCGTTAGCACCGCCCACCAATAAACCGTCAATGTCTTGATGAATTGCACGTGCAAAGATATGAGCAACATGACGAACACGTTGCTCACCAATGCCTGTCACAAACGATGAGCCTTGTGGATTAACACCTAAAATAAAGTTTAACTGTGACAATGCCGCTTGCCAATATTCATCTTCGCCTGTTAATTGATAGGCTGCAACTAATAACTGCCCTTCTGCGGCGGCCATTTTATTTGAGCCCCAAATAAAACGGTGATTGGCTAATTTAAACGCACTTTCTTGACTACGATGTAATGATTCATTGGCTAAATCAATCACCGCATTACGTAAACGCTTTTGTAAGCCAGCAGGCAAATTCGCTTTTTTATCTTGTAATAAATGAATCACGCCTAATAAAGCAGGATTTTTCCACTCATAAATTGACAAATGTTCCGTCAGGTAGTTTTCCGACTGCAAATAATCCAGATATTCTTGTTCATGAGTTAATAACCATAATTCTGCCGCCGCCCACACACGATCATCACGATCCGTCAGTAAGGCTAACTCAGTATCAGTATCCGAATATAAATACTTACCTGATCCTGTATCATCTTTTTCATACCAATCAACGGTTTGCTGCTCTTTAATTGTTGCTAACCATTGCCATGCTTGGCGTGCTACTTGTTCATAATCCTGTGCTAATTCAGGTGATGTTCGACGAAAAACCCGTGCTGCTTGTGCCATCACCGCAGCAAATTTAGCAGTTTCTGGGCTAGAAATACCATAGACATAACGCGTTTGTTTGTCTGCTTCAGGAGCAACAACCTGAGGCCATTTATCACCTGATAGTTTGCGATACACCGCACCATCACTCCGTTGCATGGTTAATAACCAACGTAACCCGACTTGTACTTCATCAAGCAAATCCGATTGTTGATTGCCACTTTCAGGAATTTTAAGCTGTTTGTCTGGATAACTCTGTGGCGAACGCGCATAGGCATCTAAGATTTCGCCGATAGCTACGGTGGTTGTCGTGACATATTTACCAAAATCGCCTGCATCATGCCAGCCACCCGTCGATTGAATGGCCAATCCCTGCGGATTTAAGTCATCACTATGCAGTAAAACACCATCATCATTATGATCAAGACCATGCTGTAATCCTGTTATAGGATCATCTAATGCCACACCACAACGCTGCAAATAATAGGAACGTAATAATTTAAAGCTCAACTCATCGAAGACCCGTTCACCGATCCGAAAAATAGGCGACTTTACATCGCCAATCTGCAAACGATACGTCCCTTGCTGCCGAAACTGCTCAAACTCAATGGCGGCCACACGATCATTACTGTGCATATCCATTTCAGGTGTTGCTAAAGGAAATTCAGCAACTTTTTCATTGGTCTCAACATTAATTAAATCAACCACTTGCCATTCTGATAACGGATTTTTGACTAAGGCTCGTTTTGGCCAATGACTCATGTAGCCGGCTTGATTCACCCAAATGGCTGACCAGTCTTTGGGCATGGCGTTAGTCGGATTGTCTGCTGCTTGACCTAGTGAAGCGGTCATCATAAAAACAAGCACTAACCAACGTGCAGATGGCTTTTTCATAGTCCATCCACCGTAAACGTGAACTGATTTTTAGCCAGTAATTTTTGACGATTATTCGCAAGTGTTGCTTCCAGCGTATAAGCACCACCCGCTAAACCTGAGAACTTTAACTCCCACTGAGGCACACCGCTATCTGCGTCCATAATATCGACTATTTTTTTCGCTTGTTTTACGACTTTCCCATCACGTAATAAACGATAACTGAGGGTGACATTTGGATAGGCTTGCCATGTATCGTTAATCGTCCACAACACAAAACGGCCTGTTTCATTGCTTTTGAAGCGTTCACTATCCCATTCAATGCTCGGTAAAATCGGCTGATAGGCTTGAGCCAACGCAACATAACCCGCTTTAGGATGCCGCTGATAATCGACAACACCCCAATTAATCGACGGCCATGTCTCGTTAAACATAAACTGGAACATTGCGGCAACAGGTTGATAACGCTGCCGACGATACGATTCTGCAGCTAATTGCGTTAATCGTGCTTGATACAGCTGCGAATTAGCAGCGAAATCTTCTAAAGACTCACCACGACTGACACCTGCATTTTTAAAGGTTTCTTGCACTTGAAAATTATGATAATCCCAGCTTTCCCACATGGGGTCTTTGGGATCGAGTGTTTTAGGCCACAAATCTGCCGCAGGAATAATTTGTTTTAAAACGTTGACCGCAGGCAATGCTTGTGCACCAAACTCACTGACGATGGATACTTTGGTTTTTTTCGCATGTTCGCGCCAATTACCTGAATACCAACCCATCCATAAATGTTCATCGGTGGCTGAATAATCATGGGCATAACGTGTTTTATCAGTCGCCAATACCTCACCAACACGTTGAGTTAATAAGCGATTTTGCGTGGCATCATAATCGGGATATTTATACTTCATCCACGGGGCATTCCACGGCGGCTCATTATGGCCAGACCATGCAAATATCGACGGATGATGACCTAATTGCTGCAACATCGCCTGTGCTTGTCGTGCCGCTTCGTCCGCAAATGCTGGGCTATCATCATAGCCCCACTGTAAGGGAAAATCTTGCCACACCAACATGCCCGTTTCATCAGCAACATCATAAAATGGCCGCCCTGTCACATGTGCATGAACACGAATAGCGTTAATGTGAGCATCTTGCATCAAAGTAATATCGCGCAAATAATCTTCACGCTTCATACTCGCTAACCACGGCGAAGCAATATAATTCGTGCCACGGAGAAAAATGCGTTGGCCGTTGACAAAAAACGCATGTTGTTGCTGATCGTAACGAATGGTGCGAAAGGCGATATTTTGCGTTGCTTCATCTAACAGACGATTTTCCGACTGTAACCGCACACGTAATTGATATAAAGCTGGCTGACCATAACCTGTCGGCCACCAACGCTCAATGTCTTGTGCCATCATCGTGACATCAACATGAAATTGGCCTGAACTGTCTTGTTGAATACTGTTGGGGACTATTTTACTAATAATCCGCTGACTTTCGCCTTTAAAATTGCTGGGCACTAACTCCAGTACCGCCACCAAATTATCAGGTAATACAAGCGCATGAAATTGGACGTGTGCTGTCACTACGGCTGAATTTGATGAAGAATCGTGATCGGTTAACTCAATCGTTGGCGACAGAACATCAATGGCAACATCGGAAGAAAACTTCAGCGAAACATCATCCCAAATACCGCCTGAATTTGCATCTTGCCCTTTTAACGACCATGCGCCCGCAGGACGGGTATCATGATGATTTAACACGCCTTTAATCAAGCGCTTATGTAATGACCATGTTTTATCTGGCATTTCATTGGGACTGTCAACACGTACCGCCAAAAAATTATCTTTCGCTTTTAAAATGCCACTGACATCAAAAGCAAACGGCTCAAAATAGCCTTCATGAAAACCTAAATATTGGCCGTTTAACCAAACGTCGGCAGCATAATCGACCGCGTTAAACGTCAAGGTAGCCATCTTTTGTGACTGATTTTTAGGTAAATCAAAATAACGACGATGCCAAATAGCACCATCAAAGTCATAACCCGCTAAAAACCAATTATTGGGAATATTAATCGGCAGCCAATGATTTGATTGTTGAGAAAGCGAATGAGGAAGATAGGCATCTGCGGCGGAAAGTAACGCAGGCTGTAATGACCACGCACCATTGAGACTGAGCGCGTGAGAGGTATCACGCTCAACAGGTAATACTTGTGCGACCAGTGCATTTGATAGCAGACAAACCGACCCAAAGAGCAAGCATTGACCAGAACTACGAATCAGTCGTCGCATCAACGCTCTCCATGAGCTTAATGAGACGTAAGGTATTACGTCCGTTCATGGATGAATACTCCACACGATCCATCACTGCTTTAATCAATGACAAGCCCATCCCCGAAGTTGGCCATGTATCCATATCATCTTCTAAATAATCAAATACAGAGCCATCGGCATTGTCTAAGGCTTGGCTAGGCATGGGTATGCCTTTATCTGAGATTTCAATCGCCAGATACTGTTCATAATACGTGAGTGACAACTCTACATCAGATGAAGGTAATTCCAGTAGCCCGTACTTAATAACATTCGTTACCGCTTCAACCACAGCCAACTCAATTTCTGTGCTCGACATAACGCTAAAGCCAGACTCGCTACTCAAAATACGCGTCACCGCTCCCACCATACCAATGTTTGCCAGCCGCCCTTCGATTGTCAGCTTGATATGACTGTTAGCTACAGCAGGCGTGCTATTCATGCGTTAATACCTTGTTTCACCTGAGTCCTTAGAGTTGTAATCTTGCCACCGCTTCTTCTTCATTAGGCAGAATGATAAAGATTTTATCCATCCGTGTTAGCTTAAACACCGCAAGCACAGAATCTTTGACATAACACAGTGTTAAGTTCTGGTTTCCGCCGATAACTTTCATAATGGAAACTACCGCACCTAAACCCGAACTATCAATAAACTCAACGTTGGTCATATTTAATACCAATTTTTTTTGCCCTTGATCTACTAAAGCAACCACATCTTCGCGAAACTTTATAGCAAATGAGGCATCAATGCGTTTACGTTGAGGTTCAATAATTGCTACCGCACCTTGGTGTTTAATGGTCATGCTTTCCATTTTTTAGGCTCCACATTCAGTTTAATAGTGATACTTTCCAACTTCATGACACTCCAATTTATAGAGCGAAAAATATACAATACGTTCATACCGCCTGTTTAATTAAAACCAATCGCCAACATCGAAATATCATCATTAAACGCCGTTTTTTTAGGATCTCGCCATGCTAAGAGATCCGTTTGTAAGGCATTCAAAGCGTGATTAAGTGACATACTCCGAAGCTCGCACAATAGATGTAATAAACGTTCCTCACCGAACAATTGCTCGTCTGTATCTTCACACTCAGTAATACCATCTGTATATAGGTAAAGGCGTGATCCCGTCAATAACTGAAACTGACAATTTGTATAGTCGGGATTCTCAATAAAACCAACAGGTAAGCCACCATCGGTAATAACCTCTATTTGGCCATCTTGATGCACTATGATGGGATGAGGATGTCCCGCACGCGTCATTTGGCCTTGGCCTGTACGAATATTTAACACACCATAGACAATCGTGAAATATGTACTATCTTGTCTAGTCATTTGAAACTGTGCATTTAACTGACTAACCACCACTGAGGGCGGCGTAATGACATAAGAAGTGCCTGTACTATCAATTTTTTTTAACAAGCCATTGGTACTACCATGACTTAAAAACCGACTCAAGGTGACGGACAACATCGCAGGTTTCACCCCATGCCCTGATACATCAACGCTATAAAACCCCATGTGATCATGATCGAGCTTAAAATAGCTGTGCATATCGCCAGAGACAAACAACGATGGTTGAAAAAACCATTTGCAATCGACATTGTCAATTTCAATATCACTTTGAGGCAAGAGCGATTGCTGCATGTCAGCGGCTGCTTTTAAGTCAGCTTCAATCAGTTTATAAGCCTCATTGAGACGTTGATTTTTTTCTTCTAATTGTTCTTCTAATTTAAGAATTCGTTCACCTGCCCGCAAGCGAACACGGAGTTCTTGCTGATCTATGGGCTTGGTCAAAAAATCATCTGCCCCCGCTTCCATACCGACAATAATATCTTCTGTTGAGCCTCTTGATGTCACCAAAATAAAATAAACATAATGATCCAAGGCCGCATCACGCATGGCTTGACACAATTCTGGGCCATTTAAACCAGGCATTTCCCAATCACTAATCACCATACTAATATTTTGATTTATAATCATATCTAAGGCTTGTGTACCATCTTCGGCTTCAATAACCTTATAACCGCCCCAGTTTTGTAAATGGCGGCTTAATAAACGGCGATAGCTAGTTGAGTCGTCAACGACTAAAATTTGTAATTCTTTTTCTAGTTTACTACTCACCATTTGCTCCATAACACACTCAAGACAACACTTACTTTTTATAACTCAATGTTTATTCACTAAAACTCACCACGACTTCGACCACGCAATTGAAATACTACCATTGTTAAATTTCCCTGTCCCTTTTGCCCGTTCACTCGACGAAAATCGATTACCCGAGTAATTATTATATTGAATCGACAACTGACCAGGATGCCAATCAAAATAACCAAAACCATAGGTATAGTCAGGATTCCACGGTTGCTGTTGCTCTTTTTGGGGATAATACAGCACGGCAAAATTGACATACCACCAGTCTATGATGTTGTATTTACACCCCAGTGTCCATACGCTTTTATTGTGTTTGATTTGACTGGTGGCAGCGTCGCTAAATTGTGGCGTTAAGCTGACTGATGTACCACAAGCCATCGCATCACCATAGCCTGTCACCAGTAGCGACTTTATAGTTTCAGGCAGAGGAGCTTTCCATCCTAAAGTCCAAGTTCCTTCTTTAAAAAGAGGCCGTTTACCACCTAAACTATTTCCTCCCGAATTAGCATAACTCAAACTTAGCGTATAAGGATGCCAATCATCATAACCAAAGCTATAAGAAAAGTCAGGGTCTGATTTTTTTTGCAAATCGGGTTGTAAATATTGAAAAAAACTGGTGCTTACAAACCAATAAGACAACGGTGAATATTGTAAACCCACTTGGATACTATCATTGGTGCTAGGCTCTCCCTGTACCCCTGTCGCTGAGGATACTGTCGTTTTTGTGAGTGGGTGGGTGTAGGAAGCGCGAACAGACACACCATCTAAAGCATTCTTCCATTCGTTATCAGATGGCTTAATCAACAATTCCTCTATTGGTAACGAAAACGAATTTTTAATGCCTAGCCATATTGGGTCACTTTCCTCCGTAGTAGCGGCATAAGTGACATTTATAACGAATAAGCTCATTAAACCTAGCCATTTCATGATGTGAATAGACATATAATTAAAACTCTTATTGGCATAAAGCGATTAACATCATTAAACACGGGTTAACGCCCGAAAAAAATTACAGTATGATAGATTTTATTGGTCGTAATACTCACTAAAAATGACTCAGTGCTAATGGCATCTGTGCCTATGCCACTTACTAGAACCATAATTAACATGATGAAATAATACAAGGACAGCACATGACTATATCGGTACGTCACCCTGAAATCAGCGAAGTTGGTTGGCACTATCCTGATACGGGTCGTCGTGATTTGCGCATTGACTTCTTACGTGGTCTGGCCATGATCATTATGGTGGTCGCCCATATTGAAGTATTCTCTGTTTTTAATCTTTTTACCTCTGAGCGTTTTGGTTTAGTCTCGGGTGCTGAAGGCTTTGTGATTTTTGCGGGTGTGGTCTTAGGTAGCGTCTATCGTCACCGTCTGAATATTGATGGCTGGATTACCAGTATTTATCGGTTATGGTCGCGCTCTTGGAAATTATATGTCGTCAGTTTAGTGATTATTTTAAGCTTTTATCTCTTGTCGATGATTCCTTTTCTCAACACTCATGAAGTCACCACATTTACCAATCGTGCTGAAAATATTATCTATCCACTATACCCTGCTGATAAAGTCACACTGGCAACGGCACTGAATGCGTTATTTTATTTGCAGTCTGGCCCTCATCAAACTCAAGTCTTAGGCTTGTATGTCTATTTACTGCTACTCACGCCATTAGTCTTAGCAGCTTTTATTTATCGCCTACAGTGGTATGTTTTAGGCTTGAGTTGGTTAGTTTATTTATCTTATCAGCAACAACCCGTTCATTTGATTAATAGTAATTTTGAAAATGCTTTCGCTTTTATGGCGTGGCAATTGATTTACTTTCATGGTTTAGCGATTGGTTGGTACAAAAATGATATTGCCTCACACATGCACGGCAAAGTTAAAATTCTGATTGTTAGCTTTTGTATTATTGTTAGCTTGATTCTCTTTTTTATCGCTCAAAATCATACCAACCCATTTTTACCTGAGTGGGCATATTTACGTTTAATTCCTGCAACTACTTTTGATGCGATTTACGGTGGTTATGCTCAAAAGAACTCTCTTGGCTTTCTACGCGTCTTAAACGATTTTTGCCTATTAGTCAGTTTATATTGGCTGTTAACCGTCTGTTGGACTCCTTTTTACAAGGCATTAGGATGGTATTTAATTCCTGTCGGCCAAGCATCGTTATATGTTTTTATTGTTCATGTGTATGTTGTTTTTTTAGTGAGTCAATTCGTGACCTTTGATTTATCAAGCCATCAGTGGTTATTAACAACTGCCGTTCATGGTGGAGCATTGATGTTGTTATGGTGGATGACGAAGAAAAAAATAGGGATGAGTTTTATTCCTACCTAAGCACAGCACACGCAATAAAAAAGCCGTTTAATCAGTCACTAAACGGCTTTTTTATTTGTCATTCAGGCTATTTATTGTATTTCAGCCAACACCGCATGTAATGCCGCGATAGGATTAGCCGCTTGGGTAATTGGACGGCCAATCACCATATAGTCCACACCAACACTCACGGCTTGCTTGGGTGTCATAATTCGACGCTGGTCGTCACTGGCGCTACCCATTGGACGAATTCCGGGGGTCACTAAAGCAAAGGGTTTGGCGTGTGCTGCACGCAGAACCGTCGCTTCTTGTGCCGAACAGACAACACCGTGTAAACCACAGTCATCAGTCAATTTTGCTAAACGCTGAACTTGGATGATTGGCTCGACATCTAAACCAATCTCAGCTAAGTCACTCCGTTCGGAACTGGTCAGCACTGTGACCGCAATCAATAGGGTTGAGTAATTATGTTGCTGTAAACGTTCGCGAGCAGTTGTCATCATTCGACGGCCACCGCTGGCATGAACGTTCACCATCCACACGCCTAAATCTGCCGCAGCATGAACGGCTGAAGCGACCGTATTGGGGATATCGTGAAATTTAAGGTCTAAAAAAACCTCAAAACCACGCGTATGTAAGGCCTTGACTACGGCTGGCCCTTCACGCGTAAACAACTCTTTACCCACTTTAACTCGACATAAAGAAGGATCTAATTGATCGGCCAATACCAAGGCATCTGTGGCAGAGGCGTAATCTAAGGCAACAATAATTGGTGAGTTCATAGAAGTAATGACGAATGTATAAACGAGTGTAAATGATGGGAAAGCTTCCCCCTCGCCATTAAAGGAGGGGGTCAATGCAAGAACTAACAGAATTAAGAGGCTATTATTTGCCGTTATTCTGATTTTGACGCATTTGATCCGTTAATTGCTGCAACACTTGCGTTAACGCATCTAAGCGTTGATTGATCGTGTCTAACTCACGCTGATTGGGAATACCTAAACGTCCCAATGCGCCCGACAACTTCTCATCAAAAGCACGCTCTACTTTATCGCGCGTATCATTGGCTTTTTCTAATACTTTATCGCGAGCTTCAACGACTGTTTCAACCGTGTTGTCAGCAATATCACGCGTTTTAGACTCTAACTCTTCACCCACTTTGACAAGATTATCAAACATCTTGCCGCCTTCTTCTTCCGCACGAGAAAATGCACCCAAACCTGCTAACCAAATTTGTTGTGTATATTTGCGCAAATCTGAAGCAGAAGTTAACTTGCGTGGCTTATCACTCATTTTCTTATCGTTTGGCATCATCTCACCCCAAAAACACACAAAATACAGAACATTGAAGCTGAAACGTGGCAAAAATACGTCCAAGCCCAAAAACGTCGCATGTTATCATGCGCACTACTGGTAAAAAGGCAAATTGTCTGACAATATATATTTGACAACAAAGTACTATAAAAATTGCTCAGAATACGGTAAAAACATGACAGATCAGTTTCCTGCACCTGTGCTACGCGGATAAGACCATAAAAATGAGTAGCGATAAAAACCAACAGACGACAAATTCCCTTGCTTACTTTTGGCTAAACAGCTTAGAAAGCTTGCTCAATGCTTTTGTCGAGTTAGATCCTTCGACCCGTAACCAGTTGGTATCACTGGATGGCATTGTCGTGCGCGTCAAAACATTTGCCCCCTATCAAGTCTTTTATTTGTTGTTTACGACCGACCGCATTGAAGTCAGTCCGCGTCCTCAAGGTGAAGTTCAAGTCCGTTTAAGTGGCCGTGTTCGTGATTTAGTATGGACACTATTAGGTCTTGAATCGGAACAGCGCGCCGAATCAAAAGGCCATTTGCATTTATGGGGCGATGCCAACACCTTAAATGGCTTACGTTATTTATTACAAGAGTTTAATTTGCGTTCAGCGGCAGGCCAATGGTTAAAAAGTCACTGGCCACTGAATATGCTCTGGCAAAAACTCAGTCAGCAAGATTTAAGTTGGCTTGAAGATTTACAACCGCTACCGAATTTAATTAAACAAACACGCGAAGAAATAGCCACCTTAAAGATCGAGGTGCAACAGCAACAAAAAACCTTAGATATGATGCAACAAGCATTACAAAAGCAACTGGCTCAGACACGCTTATTGTTGGGCTTAGTCACCACCAGTTTAGTCGTCGGTATTGTCGGACTCATACTGCGTTAATCACCTGTGGATTAACGCTCAAAACTATCGGACTGCCGCCGCCATTTTCCGAGTAACACGCTAACGCTATCACTGATTAAGTCAGTGCCCGATTTTGCGGCTTTCCATGTTGTTTCGCGCAGCATATCGCTCGGTTTGGTATTGTCGTTTAGACTCTCAGCCACCGCACGGCGCACACGCGTTTCAACGGTACGACCAATATCATCATGTAATTGCCGTAATCGATACTCTAACTCTTGCTGCCAAAATCGACGAACAATGAGCCAACCCATCAATACCGTCAAGAAACTAGACAACAATGCCGTGCCAACAATGATGAGTCCTATATGCATAAATTTTACGTCACGTTGCCAATAAATCGCGCTAGTGTAGCAAAGTCATTTATCTTGCTGATAACGAATTGTAAGTAAATACACCAACCTCACTACACATCACGATGGCGCATGTTAAGATGGACGCCTTCATTTTGGGTGACGCGATACCATGATTACGATAGAAATCACTAACTTAGACGAACTAGTTAAAGAGCATCGTGGACCATTGACTGCAATGCTTGGCAAAATTGTTGCGGATGTTGAAGGCGAAGTTGAAAAAATCATCATTGAAGAAATACGCAATGAGTTTGAGCGACGTGGTGTCCGAGCCAATCTATGCAGCATTAGCGGCATCCATTTACGCCGCATAATGACCTCTTAAGACTGACGCGGTTATCGCTTATTTGCTCACATTTCAGCCGCTTTAAGCGGCTTTATGTTCGCAAAACGCGCTAATCGCGGCGTGATGCGTGAGTCCTGTTCTTGATTTGGAATGGTAGTGGGCATGATGAATCATGCCCACTACAAATAGGCTAAGCGTGTGGAATAAAATCGGCGACTTGTTGGCCTAGTCCTGCGGCAAGCACAGACAATTCAATCACTTTTGCTTGCGCTAAGTGAAAGGCTTGCCCTTGATTCACATCACCATCAATCAAAAAACTCGCCAATTTGCCAACAATCGGCATGTGACACACTAATGCAATCACCGCGTCTTCTGGTAAATCTAACTGCTCTAACCATTTAACCGTAGCCAATAGCTCACTGTCTGGTTTAATTAACTCACTTGTTGTGATGGGTACATCTAAGGACTGACTGAGATGTATGGCTGTTTGTTGGGCGCGTACATAGGGGCTAACAAACAATGCATCTAGTTGATAACCATGATTCACTAACCATGCTGCCGTTTGTTGGGCTTGAGACTCACCTTCGGCAGTCAATGCCCTATTAGCATCCGTTGTCGTTTGATGCTCTGCTTTACCATGACGAATTAGAATAATCTGCATACATCCTCACCGATTAGGTAATACGAATTCAACATCACTGCGTTGCCCACTATTCATCATCTTAGCAGCAACCTCAATAATAGGCTGTTCATTATAGATAATGTCATACAAACCGCTGACAATTGGCATATAGACACCTAATTTATCAGCTTGTTGCTTGACTTGTTGAATGGTATTAAGCCCTTCCGCCGTCTGCTCTAAATCAGCAATAATATCCGCCAATTTCTTCCCAGAGCCTAACGCAAAACCGACTTGATAATTACGACTGAGTGGCGAATTACAGGTGGCAAATAAATCGCCTACACCTGCCAACCCTAAAAATGTCAGTGGATTTGCACCCAATTGTACCGCAAAACGACTCATTTCGGCTAAAGCACGCGTGAGTAACATACTGCGTGTATTTTCACCCGCCTTTTGAGCATGTGCCATACCTGTCGCAATGGCGTAAATATTTTTCAACGCACCACTCAACTCAACACCATAAATATCCGTATTGGCAAATACGCGAAAATAAGGACAAGCTAACGCATGATGAACCGTTGCCCGTAAATCAGGATCAAGACTAGCAACCACAGTACCTGCTGGCATCTTGGCGGCAATCTCTTTGGCTAAATTAGGCCCACTTAATACACCTAAACGAGCATTAGGCACTTCTTCACGAATGACTTGGCTCATCAGTGCGAATGTTCCCGCCTCAATCCCTTTCGTCATACTAACGAGCATTTGCTTGGCTTGGAGATGTGGTTTGGCCGCTTGGATAACTTGCCGAAAGGCTTTACTCGGAATAGCGACAAAAACAAGATCGGCATGGCTGACGGTTTGTGCTAAATCACTACTAAACTGTAAACTTTCATGCAACTGAAAGCCCTTGAGATAACGGGTATTTTCGTGCGTTGCCTGCATTTCTTCGACTAACTCAGCATCACGCAACCATTGCGTCGTTGGGCAACCATTGCCTGCAGCAAGATTGGCAATCACAGTGCCAAAACTACCACCACCTAATACAGCAACACGCGGTTTAGCTATTGTCATAATCAACCTGCGAATAAAGTAGCCCTCACTCAAGGCAAGGGCAGCATGTTTGTCCTCTCTCACTCATGAATTAAACAAGAGAGGACAGACTATTGAGCTTATGCCAATTCCATCAATAAGCTATTAAGACGTTTAACATACGCTGCAGGATCTGCCAATGCTCCGCCCTCTGCCAATGTCGCTTGATCTAAAATAATCAACGCCAAAGACTCAAAACGGCCATCATCAGTGGTCTGACTCAAACGATTCATCAATGGATGATGAGGATTGACTTCTAATGTTGGTTTGGATTCAGGGAGCTTTTGGCCACTCGCTTCTAACATCTGACGCAATGCCGCACCTAAGTCATACTGATTACGCACTAAACAAGCAGGTGAATCCGTTAAACGTTGGGTTGCTTTAACTGCTTGTACTTTGTCAGCCAACACTTTTTGCAAACGTTCAACCAAAGGCTGACTGCTTTCTTGAATTTCTTCTTCGGCTTTTTTGTCTTCTTCGGTGTTTAACTCACCTAAATCTAAATCACCTTTAGCGATATGTTGGAATTTTTTTCCTTCAAACTCAGTAAGATGCGTCATTAACCATTCGTCTAAACGATCCGTTAACAACAACACTTCCACACCTTTCTTACGGAATACTTCTAAATGCGGGCTTTGGCTAGCGGCATTAAAGTTTTCGGCGGTCAGATAATAAACTTTATTTTGGCCTTCTTTCATGCGTCCGACATAATCGGCTAAGGCAACCGACTCAACCGCATCACCCGAATGAGTAGAGGTAAAACGTAGTAATTTTAAGACTTTGTCTTGGTTAGCCTGATCTTCAGCAACACCTTCTTTTAACACGCTGCCAAATTGTGACCAGCAAATAGCATAATCTTCAGGCTTGGTTTCGGCCATTGTGGTTAGCATGTCTAAAGAGCGACGCGTTAACGCCGTTTTCATGCTGTCAATTATTTTGCCTGATTGTAATAACTCACGCGACACGTTGAGCGGCAAATCATTGGAGTCAACAATACCTTTGATAAAGCGCAAATACATGGGTAAAAACTGTTCTGCGTCATCCATGATAAAAACACGTTGCACATACAGTTTTAGACCACGCACACCTTCACGTTGATACAAATCTTGTGGCGCACGTTTAGGCGCAAATAATAACGAGGTGTATTCCAGTTTGCCTTCTACTTTATTGTGATTCCACGCTAAAGGATTATCGTAATCGTGGGCAATATGCTTATAAAAACCTTGATATTCTTCATCGCTAATGTCATTGCGCGGACGAGTCCATAACGCAGCCGCTTTGTTGATGGTTTCATAGGTTTTGCCTTGCTCAGCAACCACACTTTCATCGTCATCCGCTGGCTCTGCGGCAACAGGCATACAGACAGGAATAGCAATATGTTCAGCATATTTATGAATGATGGTTTTTAAACGCCACTCATCGGCAAATTCTTCTTGCGTTGGGCGTAAATGCAAAACGATCGTTGTACCGCGCTCTGCTTTGTCGGTTGCTTCGACGCTAAACGCGCCTTCGCCTTCGGACTCCCATTTTACACCTTCACTCGCTGGCGCACCTGCACGACGTGTAAACACTTCTACTTTTTGGGCAACAACAAAAGACGAATAAAAACCGACACCAAACTGGCCAATTAATTGTGCGTCTTTCTTTTGATCGCCTGTTAAGTTACCGACAAATTCAGACGTGCCCGAACGAGCAATCGTACCTAAGTTATCAATCACTTCTTGGCGGCTCATACCAATACCGTTGTCACGCAAGGTAATGGTTTTTGCATCTTTATCAACATCTAGCCAAATTTTCAGCTCTGAGTCTTCACTTAACCATTCGGGATGCGTTAACGCTTCAAAACGCAACTTATCCGCCGCATCGGAGGCATTAGAAATCAACTCACGTAGGAAAATTTCAGGATTGCTATATAGCGAATGAATCATCAAATGCAATAATTTAGAGACTTCCGTTTGAAAGCCTAGTGTTTCTTTTTGTGTGTTGGTATCAGTCATGTTGAGATTACTCCTTGAGTTCTAGGGACTTAATGAGCATCAACATGGGGCTTTTTTGACGAAGTTCAAGGGTAATAGGGACAATTCTCGATATGTGCAGATTGGCGTTGATAGTAAGTTTTTTCGCCGTTTAGTTCATGGATCACTAATTGATCCTTGTTTAGCCAGTCCACTTTATTTTCGTCAATCGGCCAAATACGCCCACGTGTAAACCACACAATAGTATTTTTATTGGGGCTACTCCAAATGCCGCTATACCCTTCGGTGTAATGATTTTCGCTGTGACTGTTTAACATCGCCATACTTTCAGTATCAATCATAAACTTACCATTTGCCTTAATTTCAATGGCAAATGATATTTTGTCGCGCTTCGCTTGCCACCTTCCTACCCATTGACAAGGCGTATGTGGCTCTAAAACATCATTTAAACGCTTAGGCTTGATATACCACCAAACAATAGGATTATTACTACGCTGTAAACAGGCAAGAAAACTCTTCATGTTTGCCTGTTCATTTTTCACGTTAGATGGTGACTCGCCGCTTTCACTACTAGACGTACAACGCTCCAAACTCTGGATAAATTGCGTATTGGCATATCCTCTGAAAACCAGAAATACAACAAAGAAAAAAGGAATAAAAAAAATCAAGCGAAAAAACAAACGAAAGTCTCGACTCATATTTCACTATCTCGGCAATACGTTTTGGGTACAGACATCAACATCTACCTTCATCTTAAACATTTTAGGACTTACACGCCAATAGCATAATCGGGCATAATGTCGCACTTTCTTTTTATAGATTGGCTTGCGTAGCTAAATCCACATAAACAACGATTATTTTTAGGTGAAACATCATGATGCGTACGCATTATTGCGGCGGCTTAAATGAGTCTGCTATTGGCCAAACCGTCACTATTTGCGGCTGGGTACATCGTCGTCGCGACCACGGTGGCGTGATTTTCTTGGATATGCGTGACCGTGATGGTCTGGTGCAAGTCGTATTCGACCCTGAAACGCCCGACGCATTGGTGACCGCCAATAAAGTACGCAGTGAATACGTGTTAAAAATTACTGGACTGGTACGTCAACGCCAAGTCGGTGCAGAAAATCCAAACATGCCAACGGGTATGATTGAGATATTAGGCAAAGACCTTGAAATTCTGAATGCATCCGAAACACCTCCTTTCCCATTAAACGATGACTTTACCAATGTGGGTGAAGAAATTCGTTTGAAATACCGTTTCTTGGATATGCGTCGTCCTGAAATGTTGCAACGGATGCGTTTCCGTTCACAAGTGACTAGCAAAATCCGTAACTATTTAGACCGCAACGGCTTTTTGGATGTTGAAACGCCTGTCTTAACTCGTGCTACGCCTGAAGGTGCGCGTGATTATCTCGTGCCATCGCGTACACAACCGGGTTCTTTTTTTGCACTACCACAATCACCACAACTGTTTAAACAGTTGTTGATGGTGTCGGGTTTTGACCGTTATTACCAAATTGCTAAATGCTTCCGTGATGAGGATTTACGCGCTGACCGTCAACCTGAATTCACTCAAATTGATATCGAAACGTCGTTTATGGATGACGAAGATATTATGAACATTGCCGAAGGTATGGCTGTGGAGTTATTTGACGAACTATTAAACGTCAAATTCGATAAATTTCCGCGTATGACCTATGCCGAAGCGATGCGTCGTTTTGCTTCTGACAAACCTGATTTGCGCATTCCTTTAGAATTAGTCGATGTTGCTGATATTCTCAAAAGTGTTGATTTTAAAGTCTTTGCTGCGCCTGCCAATGATCCAAAAGGTCGTGTTGTTGCTTTACGTGTACCAAAAGGTAACGAAATATCACGCGGTAAAATTGACGAATACACCAAATTTGTCAGCATTTATGGTGCGCGTGGCTTGGCTTATATCAAAGTTAATGACACCAGCAAAATCAATAATGGTGTGGATGGCAAAGAGTCTGGCTTGCAATCCCCCATTATCAAAAACATGTCTGATGATGTTTTACAAACCATTATTGCTCGTACAGGCGCAGAAAATGGCGATTTGATTTTCTTTGGTGCCGATAAAGCCAAAATCGTCAACGATGCCATGGGCGCATTACGGGTAAAACTCGGCCACGACTTGAATTTAATGACGTGTGAATGGGCGCCGTTATGGGTTGTTGAATTCCCAATGTTTGAAGAAGTCGGTGATGGCCAATGGACTTCGGTTCACCATCCGTTCACCATGCCTTATGGTACGGTGGAAGAACTGAAAAACAATCCTGCCGAAGCCTTATCTGTTGCTTATGATATGGTGTTAAACGGTACGGAATTGGGCGGCGGTTCGTTGCGTATCTACAATCTGGAAATGCAAAAAGCAGTCTTTACCGCCTTAGGCATTAGCGAAGAACAAGCGCAAGAGAAATTCAGCTTCTTACTCGATGCCTTGAAATATGGCGCGCCTCCGCATGGTGGTTTGGCCTTTGGTTTAGACCGTTTGGTGATGTTAATGACAGGCGCAAGCTCGATTCGTGATGTCATTGCCTTCCCAAAAACCAAAACTGCTGAATGTATTATGACGCAAGCACCTGCCCCTGTAGATGCTAAACAATTGCGTGAGTTACATATCCGTTTGCGCGAAAAAGCCGCTGAGTAATCACTAACTCCCGCATCTCCTTCCAAGCAAAGGGGATGCGGGAGATTCATATAGGAGCTTGTCTTATGGCTGGCCATTCCAAATGGGCGAACATTAAACATCGTAAAGCTCGCCAAGATGCCTCTAAAGGTAAAGTCTTTACCAAATATTTACGCGAAATAGTTGTTGCGGCACAAATGGGCGGTGCTTCAGAAGCCGAAAATCCACGTTTACGCGCCATTGTATCTAAAGCCTTATCAGCCAACATGACCCGTGACGTGATTAACCGCGCGATTCAACGTGGTGTAGGTGGTGGTGACACGGATAAAGTCCAAGAAAACACCTATGAAGGTTATGGTATGGGTGGCGTAGCGGTACTGGTCGAAACGATGACCGATAACCTTAAACGTACCGTGAGTGATGTACGCCATGCCTTTACTAAATGTGGTGGCAACTTAGGTACATCCGGCTCGGTAGATTATTTATTCACCAAACGTGGCGAACTCAGCTTTCATGATGCAGATGAAGACAAAATAATGGAAATTGCGTTAAATGCAGGCGCAGAAGACGTGATAAGCCAAGATGGCACTGTGGTAGTTATTACTACACCCTACACGTTTGGCGTGATTCAAGATGCCCTAGAGGCGGCTGGCCTTAAAGCCGATCATGCCGAAGTCACTATGCACGCAGCGACGCAAGCCGATATTAACGACATTGAACAAGCACAGAAAATAATCAAAATGATTGATATGTTGGAAGATTTAGACGACGTGCAAAACGTTTATACCAATGTCAATTTTAGCGAAGCGGTCATGGATGAGTTGAATAAATAACGTTTTGTCGGGGCGAATTTCTTCGCCAAAACACACGGCAGTTATACCACCAAAAACAAGAAAGGCAGCCTAGGCTGCCTTTTCTTACTTGCTAATCACCCAACTTATAAACCCGCCAACTTCAAACGATTAGCATGTTCACGATATACAGACTTAGGATCAGTCGCGAAAATATGACGTAAACCAAACATCAAATTCACTTCATCCAAATGATTCATAGAGTAGTTATCACGTAACACCACACCCAAATGGCTGCTGCATTGTGTGACTAAACCATCATTAGCTTGTGAAGTCACAAGGCTAGTTAAACCTAACAACGCATCTGTTGGGTCAAGTACGTTAGTTAATGGGCTTGTGCCGCCCCAAGAATAAAATTTAATATTGTTAACTGTTGCTGCACCAGAGCCACAGGCTGTTGTTGGTACGCCTGCTGGATATTTAGCCGTAAATGCGGCAGAACCCGAAGTTGACAATGCGGCAATACTGTTTTTAGCACTTTGGTTGTAACTACCTGCCCCATTAAATAACTCAATCACACTTGCTAAAGCATTCAGCGCGCCGTAAGCAACCGCACTTAATGGCCCTGTTTTGGTAATCAAATCAGCGACGGGTGCGCCTTTAACTGGACTACCAATGGCTGTTACCGAAGCCACTTTTGTTGGAATCGCGGCGGCAACATAACGAATGGAATGGCCACCGTGACTGTGTCCCATTAAGTTTACTTTCGCAGCGCCTGTAATCGCCAAAATATTTTTTACTTGCGTTAATAATTGCTCACCACGCACATCTGAGCTTTCTAAAGCAGCCACTTGCGTAACATATACTTTCGCACCGTTGGCTTGTAAATCGGAAGGAATTTGATACCAGTAGTCAATCGCACCACCCAACAAGGATTTAAAACCAAACATACCGTGCGCTAAAACGATAGGATATTTAGTTTGTGAGTAGGTGGAAGCGGCACTAGCGGTAACAGAAACAGTCGAAGTCAGAGCGGCAACAAGGCTGGCGATGAGTAATTTACGCATAATAAAGAGTCCTGCATGTGTTGTTATTTTAAGCAACTCTTACGAGAGAGGAGCTTTCATTTTTTGTTATCACCAAACTTATTCTTGCTTGGTTGGATGTATCTTAGTTGACGAAATTCCCGATGAACAGCATTTTTTAGCAGATAAACGGCGTTTCCGACGAACGGTTTTTATACAATTGTCTTTTTTATTGTTTATAACTGCCATAGTTTTGATTAAAACTGTCACTTTTCAACATTAACTTTAACAAAAATTCCTATGCCGTTCACAGAGATACACCGCTTCTTTTGCGACATGAGAGCATCTTTTTGTTAGCATAGTGTCCTCTATTTCTAGCCCCCTGAGCATCCTTCATGTTCATCATTGATTTTATTTTGCATGTTGACCAACACCTTGCCGAATTCGTCGCTAATTACGGTTTATGGATTTATGGCATTTTATTTTTGATCGTTTTTGTTGAAACAGGCTTAGTGGTCATGCCTTTTTTACCAGGTGACAGTTTGCTATTTGCCGCAGGTGCATTGGCCGCGATTGGCAAAATGGATCCATTTATTTTGGGTTTAGTGATTTTTTGTGCAGCAGCACTGGGCGATACTTCCAACTATCATATTGGTAAGTACTTAGGACGAGGGCTAATTCAAAAATACCGTATTATCAACCTGAGTTATTTACATGAAACCGAAGCCTATTTTGCCAAACATGGCGGTAAAACCGTGATTTTTGCCCGATTTATTCCCATTATTAGAACATTCTCACCGTTTGTTTCAGGTATGGGCGCAATGCCATTTGGCCGATTTATTGGTTTTAGTATGATTGGTTCTTTGTGTTGGATTATTTCATTTGTCGGTTTAGGATATTTCTTTGGTCAAATTCCAACCGTCAAACAAAATTTCACGCTGGTTATTTTTGGCATTATTGGGGTTAGTTTTGCACCCATTGTTTACCATGCGGTAAAAGCAAAACTTGCAAAAAACAAACAAACTGCATCTTAGACTGGATATTAAACAGCCCTTTCGACTCCGCTCAGGGAGCATTACGTTGGCTGAGCGGAGTCGAAGCCCTATTACTTACAACGCATACATCTCATCTAAATAACGCAAAATATCTTTAGATTCAAATAGTTCTACGCTTTTATTCGTGTCAATTAAGAATGGAACTTGAACTTGCCCCTTCTCTGCTAACAAGCGTGCACGTTTAGTATTCGGTAGCGGTTTATACTCCCCCAAATGAAAACGATGAGTTGCAGGCCCCATATCCGCTAATTGTTGCTTACCTAAATTAATTAAACGGTAAGGTAATTCCAACTCACATAATCTTTCCCGAACAGGACGAGAGTAAGGACTCGATTCAAAACTGTATAAGACCAAGTGTTTGTCAGGACTCTGTGAAGGCTGAGCTTTTAACCCACGAATATTCAAACGAATAGCACTCGCCAAACGCGATGTGAATAAATTAAACGTCGTGGCATCTAAGGCATCGGGTATCGGTTGTTGACGATATTGCTGAAATAAATAGGCATTAATCGCTTCTGCTCCCTGCAATGTGACGCGTGAATTTGGATCAACCAAAAATGGCACAGTCGCATTTTCGCCACCCATCGTTTTTAACGAGTCAACAAAACGCGTCGCACCTTTAGGGCAGGGATAAATAATGACATCTAAATTTAACTCCGTCAGTGCTTCACGCACTAAACGACATTCCGCATCATCCTCACAATCATACAAAATCGGTAGCTGTGGTGGCTGTTGAACTGTTTTGCTGCCCGCCGTACCACGCCACCGCCGTATAGTCGAACTAAGCACTGAAGAAATTATGTTGAGAGAATGAGGCATAACAAATACTCGCTACTTTAAATTAAATTATTAACGCTGCTTAGGTTCAACGCTTCGCTCAGGGAACATTTTTGCGTTGGCTGAACGGAGTCGTGGTGGCTGAGAGGAGTCGAAACCAAGCCAATTCCATGAACCTTAATTATCATAGATTAAACACGACTTCTAAAAATATGACAAAAGAAAAAAATGTTGCGTAAGCCACAAATCTGCGACTTACGTGTTGAACGGATAAAGTTAACTACGCGGAACAATTATTTTACTGGTCGGAGGATTACGCTTGGTCGCTTCGTACAATGGCATGACGGTCGCCATTTTACTTTGCAACTCGCCAATCCGTTGACTACTTGACGGGTGAGTACTTAAAAAAGATGGGGTAGAGCCTTTGCTCGCCGCACCCATTTTTTGCCATAAGCTGACAGACGCTCTTGGGTCATAACCTGCACGCGCCAATATTTCTAAGCCTATGACATCAGCTTCGGATTCTTGGCCACGACCATGTGGTAGCGTTAAACCTAAAGTGGTTGCGGTTTGTAAAACGGCTGTTTGTTGCGCATTGATATTGGTTAATGCTGCCAATAACGACATTCCTGCTTGTTGCGCATAGGCTTGAGAAACCCGTTCACGGCCATGTTCACGCAAAGCATGAGCCATTTCATGCCCCATAATCGCAGCAATCTCGTCATCACTAAGTTTCAGTTGATTGATAATGCCCGTGAAAAACATAATTTTTCCACCCGGTGCACAATAGGCATTTAACTCATTACGGCTTTCTAAGTTAACTTCCCATTGCCAAGACAAGGCATCAGGACGAAATACAGCGGCTTGAGGGATTAAACGATCGGCAATTTTACGAATGCGCTCTAAATTGGCTTTGTCAGTATTTAACGCGCCCTTTTGTTTGGCCGCCGACAACTCGCCACGATACGACTGCAAGGCCATCGCATTGACTTGCGCCGTTGGCAATAACAAAAATTGTTTACGCTGAACACCAATAGCCCCTTCTTGGGTGCTACTACTACAGGCGGTCAACATCACTAAAGTAGGAACAACAAGCCAATTACGCCAGTTCATGTGCAATACCTTTTGAATAATTCAATCTATCGAACCATTCTAACGTAATACAGAAAAAACTTTGTTACTAAAGGTGAGCGCGTTCACTGGCATATAATTCGGCAAGGTTTTTTGTCCACGGTTTATAGACATATTGATACAGGCGTTGATAAAAATCAGCACGCGCAACATTCGGATAGAATACTTTGTCTACCCGACTCATGGCACGCACCGCAGAGTGAAAATCAGGATAAATGCGCATACCCACAGCAGCACACATTGCCGCGCCTAAGCCTGAGGTTTCACTGGTATGAGGACGGTTAATAGGCATAGCAAAAATATCGGCGGCTGTTTGCATAACCGCATCAGACTGCGAACCGCCACCAGCGGCAAATAACGTCGTTATCTGTTGCTTGGTACATTGCGCCACATGCGCTTGGCCATCTTTTAACGCAAATAACAAGCCTTCCACTAATGCCCGATACCAGTCTGCTTTGGTATGTTGTGGGTTTAAGCCTAGTATCGAGCCTTTAGAAACACTTTCGCCTGAGGCTTGCACACTTAAACCTGGTTGCCACATCAGTCCATTCGCACCTGCTGGCGTTTGCGCCAACCATTGTTCAAGTACGGCCAACCAATCACGGCCATCTTGTTGCGCTGCGGCAATTTCATTCGGTGCAATTTGCTGCTGAAAGTAATTCACTAATGCAAAGCCTTGAGGAATTTGACTTTCTAAACAATAGTGATGAGGTATTACCGCTGGATACGGCGGCATCGGCGGGTTTAAAGAAATATATTTATGACTAATGGTGTTGTAAGTTGCTGTAGTACCAAAACTTAATGCGCCTTGCCACGGTGAAACACACCCAGCCCCCATCACTTCACAGGCTTTATCCGCGCCTGCAGAAATCAAAGGTAAACCCACAGGCAAGCCTGTATGCTCTGCCGCCTCAACGCTAATTTGTCCTAATAATTTACCTGCGGGCATAACTTTGGCGAGCTTTTCTGGCGTTAAACCTAAAGCTTGCCAACGCCAGTCCCAAGTACCATGCCATTGATGTTTTTTATAATCAAATGGCACATAACCAACTTGCGCAGCAACGGCGTCCGTATATTCACCCGTCAATTTAAACGACAAATAACCTGATAATAATAAAAACTTATGCGTTTTCGCCCAAATATCGGGTTTATTAACCTGAAACCAATTGGCTTGCGCGCGCAAACGCAATTTTTTAATGGTATGTTGATGGCCACTGATTTGATGCAGTTTTTGCCAATAAATCGGCAGTGTCGGCAAGTGTTCGGTTTGACGTTCATCCAACCATAAAATCGCGGGATGTAACGGCTGGCCTCTGTCATCAACAACAACGACTGTTCCCCGTTGGGTAGTCACTGTAGCCGCTAAAATTGATTTAGGATCAATGCCTTGCTGCCAAATACTCTGACAGGCTTGACCTAAAGTACGCCAATAAAAATCAGCATCTTGCTCAGCATAACCTTGTTTAGGTGAGGTGTACGGTGGATTGAATACCGTTTGACTACGGGCTAATAACTCCCCGCGTTCATTAAAGACAAAGGCGCGTAAACTCTGTGTACCACAATCAATCGTGAAAAAATGCGCCGTTGTCATGGTTTTTCAACCTATTGTTATTAATGCAAAATGCTGTTGGCGAATGAATTCGCCCCTACCACTACTCACACAATGAGCTAAGCGGTCATTACAGGCAAACTATAAAACTGATGCCAAATATCAACATAACGTGTGGCTTCGACATCCCATTGTGCCTCGCTCCAACCCTCACTGAGCGCAATGGCTTTAATGGTTGGAAAGTGTGCCGCACCACCCTCTGGCAACAACAAACCTAAACGGGTACGACGCAACATCACATCGTCCAAATGTTGTGCTTGCTCATGACGGAACGCCCAACGAATATCTGCCCACATGGTTTGCGTTTCGGCAATGATCGTTAATTCGTTAGCAGGCATTTCACGTAAAAACTGCTCGGCCAAATAACCATATTTACCGACAAAACGACGACGCTGATCTGCACTTAATGGCGCAATATTTAAACTATCACTGGGATTGGTAAAAATCGCCGCTTTTTGATCACGCTGTTTAATGCTCGGCAACCACGGTTCTGCTGCTGTTAAGACATCTTGAGCAATTTGGCGGAAGGTGGTGAGCTTGCCACCAGAGACACTAATCACGCCTTTATCTGCCCAAACAGCATGATCTCGACGCTCTTTTGAAGGGTCTAAACCTTTACCACTGGTGACAATAGGACGGACACCTGCCCACGTTGCAATCACATCTTTCGTCGTTAAGTTAGCTTGTGGAAACTCGTAATTGGCAGCGCGTAACAAATACACCACTTCATCCGCAGTAATCACCGCTTCATTGTCTAAATTATCTTTATGATCTAAGTCAGTCGTACCAATCACCGTACGGCCTTCCCATGAATAAATAAACATAGCGCGTTTATCATCAGGATGAAACAAAATCAGCGCGTCTTGTAACGGTAAACGCTCTGAAGATACCACTAAGTGACTACCACGCTGAGGACGGACTTCTACGGTATCCGTGGTCATCATTTGCCGTAATTTATTGACCCACGCGCCTGTGGCATTAACGACCACTTTGGCTTTTAATTCTGCCGTTTGGCCTGTGACATCATCAGTAATCTGTAAACCCGAAACAACATTGTTCGTCATTAAGGTTTTTGTTGCTTTGACATAGTTGAGTGTAACTGCACCGTCATGACGGGCTTCATCTAATACCCGTAAAACCAAGCGAGTATCATCCGTGACAGCATCAGTATAACGTGACGCGCCCAATAATTTAGTAGCACGATAATTAGGCACACGCGCCAAAAACTTTTTCGCGTTTAAATAACTACGGTCTTTAATGCCTGCTAAGAAATCATAGGCCAACAACAGAATCGCAAACGCCCAACGATTATTTTTAATGCCACCACCTTGATAATGAGCAAAAAAATAACTCATTCTATCAACTAAACCCGGTGCTTCGGTTAGCAGGCGTTCCCGCTCAACCAACGAATGCCACGTCAGTTTAATATCGCCCATGGCGATGTAACGTAAGCCGCCATGCACCATTTTTGATGAGCGGCTCGACGTACCAAAAGCATAGTCTTTTTGCTCAATCAATAATACTTTAGCACCCGTACGCGCCGCTTCACGCGCAACACCAGCACCTGTAATACCGCCACCGACAACGATAATATCCCATTCCGTTTGTGGTAATTGTTGCCACAACGCTTCACGGCTCAACGACATGTATATACCCTTTATAACTTACGCGGTCATCGCTTATGGGTTGACACTTTAACTATTTTTAGCAGCTTTATATTGATAAAACACGCTGACTTCGGTGAAAAATACAGGTCTTGAGTGCGTCAAGACCTCTACAAAACAAGCAGTTTAGTTAGTGACTAGGTTCTGTTGACTTAACCCTCACCCCAGCCCTCTCCCTCAGGGAGAGGGAGCATAGTCCTCTCTCCCGTGGGGAGAGAGTTAGAGTGAGGGGGGAAAGTGCAGATTTTGCACAGAAATTAGACTAATCACGATTGCTTCTAAAGCGTCTAACCCCAACAAGTTAATCAACTAACAGCTTATGAGGATTCAAACGGCCATCGGCATCAAAGTGAGTGGCTAAAGCACGCAATGCCGCAATACCTTGCACACCTTTTTCAGCTTCTAAATAAGGTGCATGATCTTGGCCGACACCGTGTTGATGACTAATAGTGCCACCATGCTTAATAATCACCTGACAGGCATCTGCTTTCAGTTTTTGCCAACGCGCCAAGGTTTGCGCGTAATTATCGCCGACACGGAAAACGTAGGTGGTATAAATACTCGAACCTTGGGTATAAATATGAGACAAATGGCTAAAAGCCAATACCGTCTCATTTTCTGCCATTAGGCCATTACGGAGGGATTGCTCAACATCAATCATATATGGCGTTACTTTCTGCCAATCGACCGCCGTTTCTAAGGTGTCAACCGCATAACCGAGCTGCCATAAAGCCTCTCGTAAATATGGCGCACGAAACCGATTTTGATGCCAACGTTTGCCCAATACCTGCCCTGTTGGTACGGTATCAAAACTTTTTAGAATACGAGACACTTCGGTCTGAGCAAACTTAATGCGCTGTAAACTGCCCGTAAAGCCAATCGTCAACATACACTTGCCCGCACCTGCACCACGCCAGTTTAATACTTTTTCTAAACCGGCAATGGCAAAAGCATGACCCGCTAACATTAATTGGGTTCGCGTTTCGTCGGCATTACTTAAACGCACCATCGACAACGGTAATTTTTGCTGAACTAACTCTCGCACTGCTAATTTTGCTTTTGCCCAATCAGGTACAAAATAAACATGAAACTCTTCATGCTCTGGGCAACGACTGACACGCACTGTCGCTTCGGTAATCACACCAAAACGCCCTTCTGAACCCATCATCATCTCGCGAAGATCAGGGCCTGCACTGGATGCGGGTAGCGTAGGAATATCGAGCGCACCATTGAGGGTTTCAATATGTCCACCCGCAAACAGTTGTTCTATACGACCATAATGCAACGATTGCTGACCGCTGGAGCGACTGGCAACCCAACCACCCAAGGTTGACAACTCAAATGACTGTGGATAATGCCCAAGCATATAACCGTGTGGCTTTAATAACGCCTCAACTTGCGGGCCCGTCGCACCTGCACCAATCGTGGCTAACTGCGAGGACTCATCTAATTTAATGAGATGATTGAGGTTCGTTAACGCTAAAGTCAGAATAGGACGTTCATCAGCAACAGGATTAATATGACCTACAACAGACGTACCACCACCATAAGGAATAACAACCCAATTGTGCTGTTTTGCTAACGCGAGAAGTTCAGCGACTTGCGTCGTATTGTGAGGTAACGCGACGCCATCAGGAAAAACACCAATATCGCCAGAACGCCACGCCAACCAATCAGGCAAGCTTTGGCCACGCGCATGACGTACGCGTGTTTCGGCATCAGTCGAAATTAAAGGATGTTCGGGTAATCGGCTGGCAGGTACTTTTGCCATGACATCAGCTAAAGAAGCATCCGCTAAAGGTTTTCCCTTACCCAACAAACCCTGTATAAAAACACTTGCTTTTGCATTGACAGTCATTTTGACTTGACTGTCACCCCAACTATTCCACTGACGCATAATAGCCTCTAGTCAACGTAGCATTTACACTGCATGACGCTTACAGAGTTTTCCCACCATAAAACATGCCATTTATTTAATTAAACAGCACATCAAGTAGAAAACGCCTAAACACGCAGGTGAACACTCATAAAATTAAGCGATAGGTCGGCTAGTAGTTCGGCGCACATTCATCACATTAGCAAGGTTACGTTCACCCAAAGCCGTCAATTGCCACCACATACGCTGATCGTTGTCACGATTCGCTTTTTGAATAAATCCGAGCGTACGAAATTGCATTTTAACGGTGTTAAAGCACATGGGAGTCACTTGAACTTCAACAACGGCATGTGTTTTTGGGTAATCACGCTGAACCTCAGCCAAAGCATTACGCTGAAGTCGCTCATTAATCTTTGCTGCCATAAAGTCTTCAGTTTGCGGCTGAAGTAAATGTGGGCCAAAACTTACCAGTAACTCGTTCCATGATAGGCTCGTCTTCACATTGACATCTTGACAATTGCCGCCAGCGTAAGCTTTACACCGATAAGGAATCTCAAAAATATCCTCACCCTTTGCCAAGCCATCATTCGTTGAGGCCGCTGAAGCCGCTAACCATTTCTCACGTTCTTGTTCTAATTCCTGCACCCGTTTTTTGAGCACAGCACATTGTTTTTCCAATTCAGCAGAAGCACTATTATGCCCCACACGTACCCAGCCAACCGCGTGATGCTTACGCAGTAATGCAGGAATCGCATTACGTAATACAATCGCCAAATCCGTAGCATCGCGCCAATAGACGATATTATTTGCCTGCTCACGCAATAACACTTTACGGAAATCACTAAATTTAAGCTTACCTTCGATCTGTTGCTCTTGTAATTCTGCTGCTCTAATTTCGGGAGCTTCATGCATCAATACAATCATGGGTTTTTGCTTGGTAGCGGCGTAAACATACTCCATGTGGGTGTAACTCACCCCTGATGGCATCAGCGAACCATAACGACTACCCACCAACAAAATGTAATAGTCGCTTTCATCTATGCGCCGACGAATATTTACCATCGTACTCAGGCTTTGAGCGTGAGCTTCTACAGTAGTGGGCAGACAACTCAACGCGGGCAATGCTTGCAATAGCACGCCCCGCTCCTCACGCAAATCCAAATAGGTTGCGCTAATAAAAACTTGATAGCGTTTATCAGTCACTGTTCATCATTCCTAATAGTCAAAAAATCACCCACTCATTGGATTTTTTACATCATTATTAAGCCCGCATTTATCTTTATTTCTAGGCTTTCTTGACAATAGCACTAAGCTAATAACTTGACTAGCCTTCTAGATGTAAGCATATTAACTTAGTTGCTTTTTAACACTCAACCAGTTGAAAACAAATAGCAATTAAAATCTCATCTAGGCTCTGTTGACATTTTGATGTTTAGATTGTTTTTTGCTAAAAAATCCAAATTCAATCATCTCAAAAGAGGCTTCGACTCCGCTCAGCCAGCGTAAAAATGCTCCCTGAGTGGAGTCGAAGGGTTGGTTTAAGCAAATGACAACAGAACCTAGCCAACAATACGCGGCATGACACACACTTGTGTTGATGACACCCTTTCACCAAAAAAAACGGCAGCATGTTGGTCAAAAATATCTGTACTGTCTGTAGTTAAAAAGGAACGGGTTCTAGATTTAGAACATTTTTCATCAATTTCTGGATGCCGCTGCAAATAATCGACCAAACTATTGGCAACGATTTCGCCCTGTGAAACAAGACAAACACCTGCCGGTAAAAACTGACGAATTTTGTTGATGAGTAAGGGGTAGTGGGTACACCCTAAAATGACCGTATCAATTGCTGTATCTTGTACAAACAGTTTTGCCAGACTTTCTTGAATAAAATAATCTGCACCTAAACTATCGTATTCACCATTTTCAACCAATGGCACCCACATCGGGCAGTCTTGCTGCAAGACATGGATATGAGGGAATAGTTTTTGTATTTCGATAACGTAAGACTCTGACTTTACCGTTCCTGTTGTGCCTAAAACACCGACAGACTGTGTTTGTGTTAGTGCGCCAACCGCTTCCGCACTCGGCCGAATCACCCCTAAAACCCGTCTACTGGGATCAATTAATGCTAAATCATGCTGCTGAATCGTACGCAATGCTTTAGCTGACGCCGTATTACACGCCAAAATAACCAACTGACAACCTGCATCAAATAAATAACGCACGCACTCTAAGGTGAATTTATAAACCGTATCGTAAGAACGTGTACCATAAGGAGCGCGCGCATTGTCGCCCAAATATAAGTAATCATATTCAGGTAAGGTTTTAACTAATTCTTTTAGAATCGTTAAGCCACCATAACCAGAGTCAAAAACACCGATGGGTGACGAAGGCTTTTGCGACATACGAGACTCCTTGAAGACAAGAAGCGAAATTATTTTTTAAATTATATAAAGCTTGAGGCATAAAAAAAGCCGATTTAAAATCGGCTTTTTGAATTTGGAGCGGGAAACGAGACTCGAACTCGCGACCCCGACCTTGGCAAGGTCGTGCTCTACCAACTGAGCTATTCCCGCAACACTAAGTTTCTTAATCATCTAAGTCGCTAAGTAGGCGTGCATTATAGGGCGGCAAATTATTGCGTCAAGTATTTTTTCAACAAAAACAATGCATTCGCTTATATTTCAACCTGACACCCCATAACTCACTCTTTTACTAGCCTCTACGCCACGTTGTTCCTTGCCGACTATCTTCTAAAACAATGCCCTGTGCCAATAATTCCGCGCGAATTTTATCTGCACCGGCAAAGTCTTTGGCCGCTTTGGCATTCTGACGTGCTTGAATCTGTGCTTCTATGTCAGCATCACTCAAACCTTCTTGAGCAAATCCTTGAAGAAACTTTTCAGGGTTATCTTGTAATAAACCCAAAATAGCACCTAACTCACGCAAACGCCCTGCCAAGCCTGCGGCAATATCGGTCTCTCCCGCTTTATCTGCCCGATTTACTTCCCGCGCTAATTCGTACAATACCGCCATTGCTTCGGGGGTATTAAAGTCATCATTCATTGCTTCATTAAAGCGAGTGATAAACTCGTCGCCACCTTGAGCTGCCACGACTGGCAAGCCTTTTAAGGTATGATAAAAACGCTCTAAGGCATTTTTGGACTGATTTAAGGCTTCGTCGGAAAAGTTTAACGGACTACGGTAATGGCTAGCGATAATAAAATAACGCAACACTTCGGGCGCAAACAGTTTTAATACTTCACGAATGGTAAAAAAGTTATCTAAGGACTTAGACATTTTTTCATTGTTGATTTGCACAAAACCGACATGCATCCATGTATTAACGTATTTTTCGCCTGTTGCGCCTTCGGATTGAGCAATTTCATTTTCATGGTGTGGAAACTGTAAATCACCACCGCCACCGTGAATATCAAAATGATTGCCTAAACAGCACGTGGACATCGCAGAACATTCAATATGCCAACCCGGACGACCTAAGCCCCACGGCGATGGCCAAGCAGGTTCATTGACTTTTGCCGACTTCCACAAGACAAAATCCATCGGATTCTGTTTGATGTCATTAATTTCGACACGCTCACCTGCTTGCAAATCATCTAAGTTTTTATGCGATAAACGACCATAGCTGGCAAATTTATTCACCGCATAATAGACATCGCCATTGGCTGCGGGATAAGCAAAACCTTTATCAACTAAGGTTTGTACCATGCTTACAATTTCAGGCACAAACTCTGTGGCTTTTGGCTCTTTATTAGGTTTAATCACCCCTAATGCGGCAGCATCTTCATCCATTGCGGCAATATAACGTGCCGTTAACACATCAATCGATTCACCATTTTCATTGGCACGTTTGATGATTTTGTCGTCAATATCGGTAATGTTACGCACATAATCCACGTCATAGCCTTGCGAACGTAAATAACGAGTAATGACATCAAACGATACTAAAACACGCGCATGACCAATATGACAGTAGTCATAAACCGTCATTCCACAGACATACATACGAATTTGCCCTTCGTGTACTGGGCGAAAAATTTCTTTTTGTCGTGTTTCAGTATTAAAAATCATTAACATGCTGTTATTTATCCTAAGCTTGACGGTAAATCGCCAGTGATTATAAGACAGGACTGACGCAAAGCTCTACCATCATTGGCAATTGTTCGCCATAATTAGCGGCTAACTTTAGGAGTTACGTCGTTATGTAAGATGCGATGCGTAGCCCTGCTCTATTTTCGCCCTCGCCCGAAGGATGACACCTCATGTCAGCGTTTGATTTTATTGCTGCGGGACAACAAGTGATTGTCACCGAACAAGCCGCACTGGATACGCTAAAGCCCTATATCAACGAAGCGTTTCAACAGGCTTGTACTTTGATATTGGCGGCAAAAGGTCGTGTTGTCGTCATGGGCATGGGTAAATCGGGACACATTGGTAATAAAATTGCGGCCACTTTGGCATCAACGGGCACACCTGCGTTTTTTGTTCATCCCGCCGAAGCCAGTCATGGTGATTTAGGCATGATTACCGCGCAAGATGTGGTGATTGCCATTTCCAACTCAGGCGAAGCGCACGAAATTTTAACAATACTGCCAGTCATCAAACGGATGCACGTTAAACTTATTAGTATTACTGCTAATGGCAATTCTAGCTTGGCACAATTTGCCGATGTCAGTTTAGAGATTGGCAAAAGCGAAGAAGCCTGCCCTCTGGGACTTGCACCTACGTCTAGCACCACCGCTACTTTAGTCTTGGGTGATGCGTTGGCTGTGGCATTATTGGCATCGCGAGGATTCACGGCTGAAGATTTTGCCTTGTCTCACCCTGGTGGTTCTTTAGGGCGCAAACTATTATTACGCGTGTCTGATCTAATGCATAAAGATGACGGCGTGCCTGTTGTTAATGAAAACACCTTGATTCGTGATGCTTTATTAGAAATCACCCGTAAAGGCTTAGGTATGACTGCCGTAGTGAATGCCGAAGGCCAATTAATTGGCATTTATACGGATGGCGATTTACGCCGCACACTCGATTTAGAAATAGACATTCGCACCACAACCATTACGAGCGTGATGAATAAAACGCCAAAAACGATTCGCCCACAGTTATTAGCCGCCGAAGCCGTGGCATTAATGGAAGAAAAGAAAATTAATGGTGTGATTGTCGTTGATGAGCAACGCCGCCCTGTTGGCGCACTCAATATGCACGATTTACTGAAAGCAGGAGTCGTTTAATGCAAGCCGTTCGTATTACCGAAAAAGCCCGTGCCGTTCGTCTATTAGTGTTAGATGTTGATGGGGTCTTAACCGATGGTCGTTTGTATTTTAGTGAAGATGGCCAAGAGTTAAAAACCTTTGATACTCAAGATGGCCATGGCATTAAAATGCTGCAAAATGCAGGGATTCAATGCGCGATTATTACGGGGCGTAATACTCAACTCGTGGCGCGACGCGCGGCCAACTTAGGCATTAAATATTTATTGCAAGGCCGTGAAGACAAAGCTGTCGCTATGAAAGCGCTCAGTGCTGAACTCAATATCCCCCTAGATGAAATGGCTTATGTCGGTGACGACTGGCCTGATTTGCCTGCTATTCGTGCTGCGGGTTTAGGTGTAGCGGTTGCTAATGCCCATCGTGAATGCCGTCGCTATGCCGACTTTGTCACTATGGCAACAGGCGGTCGTGGTGCAGTACGCGAAGTCTGTGACTTATTATTAGAAGCACAAGGCTTGTATGACGAAGCCCTCGCCCCTTATTTGGACTAATGTATGGATGTTCGCAACACCCTCAGTTTAGCAGGCGGTTTACTGGTATTAGGCGCTGTCGGCTATTATTGGGGTGGCTTTGGCAAAGACGATAGCCCTTTACTCAATACCGACACCAGTCATCTGCCTGATTACGATGTCGTTGCCATTGATGGCAAACAAACCAATGAACTAGGGCAAGTGACACACACCCTCAAAGCAGCTCATCTCGTGCATTATCCGCAACGAGACAATAGCGTTGTGACTAAACCTCTCGTGACCTTGTACAAGGATGGAATTGCCACATGGCAAATTTCTGCCCAACAAGCACTCACCTCAAATAATAACCGAGAGCTACAACTTAACCAGCAGGTACTAGGCAAACGAATCAATGGCCAAGCATTAAGCTTAGAAACAGAAACACTCACGGCCAATCAAGAATTACAAACACTGACCACCGCTGCGCCTGTTATCATTCGCGCCCCACAAGGACAAATCAGTAGTGTAGGACTGAGTGCCAATCTGCAAGAAAGCACCCTCACCTTCACTGCGCAAGTAAGAGGAACGTATGTTCTACCGCCACATTAAGACCATTTTATGTTGTTTACTACCCTTAACCGCCTTCGCCTTACCCAATGACCGCGAGCAACCGGTTTCTATCTCGGCAGACAATGCCACCTATAACGAGAAAACAGGAGTAGCCGTTTATAGGGGTAATATCGACATTCAACAAGGGAGCTTACGCATTACCGCCGATGAATTGATTGTCACTGTTGATAACAAAGGCTCGGTATTAACAGGTATCGCCAAAGGCAAACCTGCGCACTTCCAACAACGCCCTGCCGCTGACAAAGGCATCGCAACCGCCGAAGCCGAAGAAGTCACTTATCAAGCACGTGAAGGTATTATCACCCTCAAAGTCAACGCCAAACTCCAGCAAGACGGCTCAAGCTTTAAGGGCAACGAAATCAGTTACAACCTAGAGCAGGGTGAAATCGAAGCCAAAGGCGATAAACAAAACCGTGTCCAATTAGTCTTTCCACCGCCCAGTAAAGAAAATCGTCAAAACAAGCGTCTAGGTGATAAGCCGCCAACAGACAAAGCACTGATGGACAAGCAACCATGACCTTACGCGCAGAAAACCTTGCCAAAAGCTATAAAAGCCGCTCCGTCGTTAAAGATGTCAGTTTAACCGTTGAAAAAGCGCAAATCGTGGGTTTATTAGGCCCCAACGGCGCGGGTAAAACGACAAGCTTTTATATGATTGTTGGTTTAGTACCGATGGATAAAGGCCGTATTTTGTTAGATGGTCAGGATATTTCTTTTTTATCTATGCATGAGCGCGCTCGTCGTGGCATTGGCTATTTACCCCAAGAAGCGTCTATTTTTCGCAAACTCAGTGTGGAAGAAAACATTCTTGCCATTTTAGAAACCCGTAAAGACCTCAATAAAAAGCAACGCATCGAAAAAATGGATTCGCTGTTAGCCGAATTCCACATCACTCATATTCGTAAGAATCTTGGCATGAGTTTGTCGGGAGGAGAACGTCGGCGTGTTGAAATTGCCCGCGCCCTTGCCACCGAACCTGCGTTTATTTTATTGGATGAACCCTTTGCAGGTGTTGACCCTATTTCTGTTGCCGATATCAAAGGCATTATTAGCCACTTAAAAAATCGCGGTATTGGCGTTCTCATTACCGATCATAATGTTCGTGAAACCTTAGATATTTGTGAAAAAGCCTACATCGTTAATAGTGGCGTCATGATTGCCGAAGGTACGCCCGAAGAAGTATTAGCCAATGAATTAGTACAGCAAGTCTATTTGGGGCACGAGTTTTCATTATAGAAAATCCAAACGAACCCTACCCTGAATCAACGGAGGGAAATTGATCACTTTACCGACGAGCAACAATTTCAATAGGTTAAACGGCCTATTTTTTGCATAGCAAGATAAGGGATAGCGTTATATACTTTCAGCTAATCTTTCATTCCTAAATTAGCAATCGTTATGAAAATATCGCTTAATGTTCAACTTGGCCAACATCTCACGATGACCCCTCAATTGCAGCAAGCGATTCGTCTGCTGCAATTATCGACGATTGAACTACAGCAAGAAATACAAAACACTTTAGACTCCAATCCCTTGTTAGAAGTCAGCGATGACGATCATAACGATCCAGCCACAACCAACTCGAATACCGTTGAATCCATCTCAGACAATCATCAGCAAGACGACTACGAAACAGAAGCCGCCGCAACACTCGACATCAACACCAACACAGATATACCCGACGACTTGCCTGTTGATAGCGCATGGGATGATGTTTTTACAGGCAGTAGCACCAGCTCAGGCAATCAAGATGAAGATGATGAAGGTTTTGAGTCACGTTCAACGGTTGCCGAAACACTCTACGACCATTTGCTATGGCAAGTGAATTTGACCCATTTCTCGTTAACAGACCGCACAATTGCCGTTTGCATTATCGACAGCCTTGATGAAAATGGCTACCTAACTGCCGAACTCGACGAAATATTAGAAGCGGCACAAAACATTCTTCCTGATGCTGATGTTGAGTTAGACGAAGTTGTAGCGGTATTACACCGCTTACAGCAGTTTGAACCCGCAGGCGTAGCCGCACGAAATTTGGGTGAATGCTTGTTGATTCAACTCAAACAATTGCCTGAGTCCACGGCTCATCGCGCCAATGCTATCCTAATTATTAGTGAGCATTTAGAGTTGCTCGGTAGTCAAGACCAAGCGGCACTGATGAAAAAAACCAAACTTAGTGAATCGCAACTATTAGCTGCCGTCGGTTTGATTCAACAGCTTAACCCTTACCCAGGTGGCGACATTGGCAATCACGAATCCAATTATGTTGTGCCTGATGTCATCGTCACCAAACAACGTGACCGCTGGCGGGTTGAGCTCAATCCAGATACCGCCCCTAAACTACGCATCAACAACACCTATGCAGGCATGGTGCGACGTGCCGATAACAGTGCCGATAACACCTACTTAAAAAATCACCTGCAAGAAGCGCGTTGGTTTCTCAAAAGCCTACAAAGTCGCCATGAAACTTTATTAAAAGTTGCCACCTGTATTGTAGAACATCAACGAGCATTTTTTGATAAAGGCCCAGAAGCCATGAAAGCCCTCGTTTTACGTGATGTTGCTGAAGAAGTAGAACTGCATGAATCCACTGTTTCTCGTGTCACCACGCAAAAATACATGCACACGCCGCGTGGTGTCTTTGAATTAAAGTACTTTTTCTCCAGTCATGTCGGCACAAGCTCAGGAGGCGAATGCTCATCTACGGCTATTCGTGCGATGATTAAAAAGCTGGTTAGCCAAGAAGATCCACGCAAACCGCTGTCTGATAATAAGATCGCCGACCTGCTGCAAGAAGAAGGAATTGAGGTTGCTCGACGTACTATCGCAAAATATCGCGAATCGCTTAACATTCCATCATCTAGCGACAGAAAACGCTTGCTTTAAGCATTGTAATAGGACTACATTCAGATGACAGAACTGAAATAAGCCGTACATAACAACCACACAGTTGGGGTGTTATGTCACGCAAAAATCAGTGATATTGGCTTTTAGCGGAGAGCGTACTTCGTTAGGCCGAACGGTCATCTTATGTGACCGCCCGACCCCGTAGTAGGCTTTCTCTTGTTGAGACTTACGCATTTAACTTATTGGTTTTTTATAGTAATATTCTATAACTTGTATGTTGATATTGTACCCTGCGTAAGTCTTTATTTGTGTGTCACAACAAAATGAGGAATGGTCATTATGCAAATGATTATTAGCGGTCACCACGTCGAAGTTACCCAAGCCTTAAAAGAATACGTGCATAACAAACTCGCCAAAGTAGAACGTCACTTTGACCACATCACCAGTATGCAAGTCATTTTGAGTATCGAAAAATTAGCTCAAAAAGCTGAAGCCACCATTCGCATTTCTGGAGCAGAGTTGTTCGCCAACGCCGAATCTCAGGATATGTACGCCGCGATCGACCTACTCACCGATAAGTTAGACCGACAAATTGTTCGTCACAAAGAGAAAATCAAAAGCCATCATTAAATATTGACTCAATTAACAATAAACCCGACTATCACCGTCGGGTTTGTTGTTTTTAGGCAAAATAAAACTCAATGCACATTTTTTGTCATTGCAGTGACATCAACCGCATGGCAATCTTTACCCTAGCTTACTATTGACAAGCTCTTAACCAAATATCGAAAGCTACGCCTATGAAAAGTTTACTTATCGTCAGTGGCCGTTCTGGCTCGGGTAAAAGTTCGGCACTCAACATTTTAGAAGACTTAGGCTACTACTGTATTGATAACCTACCATTAAGCCTACTGCCCTCTTTGGTTAAACACTTTCAACAGCAATCACATACCCAACGTATTGGCGTAGGTGTTGATGTCCGCAGTTTACCCGATGATTTAAGTAAGTTTGACGACATTCTAAAAGAGTTAGACAACCTAGGCATTCAAACCGATACCCTTTTTTTAAATGCGCGTGATGATATTTTACTCGCTCGATTTAGTTCGACGCGCCGTCGTCATCCCTTAAGTAATGCAAAAGTGTCACTTAACGAAGCCATTGAGCAAGAAAAAGATTTACTTGACCCTATTTCATCGCGTGCTAGTCTGTATTTAGATACAAGCAATCTCAACGTACACGAACTACAAAAAACACTGGCGATACGTTTAGAGCACAATAATCACATCACTATTTTATTAGAGTCATTTGGCTATAAACATGGTGTACCCTTAGATGCAGACTTTGTCTTTGATGTGCGTTGTTTGCCCAACCCTCATTGGCAAACCTCATTAAGAGAATTAACAGGTATCGATCAACCAATTAAAGACTTTTTGAATGGTCATGTTGAAGTAGAAGCTTTATATAGTGATATTAGTCAGTTTTTATTAAAATGGTTGCCCCGCCTAACTGCTGACCACCGACATTATTTGACGGTTGCTATTGGCTGTACAGGTGGACAACATCGTTCTGTTTATATGGTAGAACGTTTACGTGAATACTTAAGTACAGTGTTACCTCATATTCAAACCTTACATCGGGAACTAATACGTAAAAAATGATTGATACCGAAATTTGCATTATTAACAAACTAGGACTACATGCTCGGGCGACCGCTAAATTGGTAACGCTCACCTCATCTTTTCGCTCGACGATTCGTATTAGCAAAGGCACTAAAACTGTCGATGCTAAAAATATGATGGGCATTTTAATGTTGGGCGCAGGCAAAGGCACAACGTTGCGTTTAATGATTGAGGGTGACGATGATGCCCTCGCCCATCAAGCGATTGTTGATTTATTTAATCGACGTTTTGATGAAGGTGAGTAAAAACTAAGTTCCCCCTCAAAAGTTTGTTTGTATATCCCGTTCGCCCTGAGCTTGTCGAAGGGTGGTTCGATTCTTCGACAAGCTCAGAATCACCACGAACGATGAAACTTTCCTGTTGGCACTTATCTTTTGATGTTTGTATGGTTTTTTCCTAAGCATCGGAGAGATTTGCTATAATCTCAGCATTCACACCAACATAGCCTTACTTACATCATGCGTAACTCTGCTCAAGAACACGAATTTGACCCTAACTTTGTCAGCAAAAGTGAACAAAAAAAAGCTATGGATCGCTTACAAGCGATTGGTGAGCAATTGGCGGAATTATCAACAAACCAACTAAAAAAACTACCGATCAGCGACACATTACGTGATGCTCTCAAAGAGATGCAACAGATTAAAAGTCATGAAGCACTGCGCCGTCACAAGCAACTGATTGGTAAATTAATGCGTCATGAAGATGAAGGCACATTATTACAAGCACTGAACCAACGTCAACAGCCCAATTTAGAACGTCAATTAAGCTTGTGGGTTGAGCGTATTATGGCGCAAGGCGATCCTGCCATTAACGATGCAGTGCGACAATTCCCTGCTGCTGATCGTCATACCTTACGTCAATGTTTACGTGCTGCCCAACACGAACAAACAACGGCTCCAGAAGAAACCAAAGCCAAGCAAAAGCTATTTACCTATTTAAGAGAAACGGCATTATTGTCTCAATAGTTGTCGATTCATTTTAGTGCAGCCAGCCTTTGCTAACGGCTGCAACTATTTGATATGCTTGGCCAAAATAAAGCCAAACGTGTATACAACTCATGAATATCAAAAAAGTTAATCGTAATGACCCCTGTCCCTGTGGCAGCGGTAAAAAATATAAACAATGTTGCCAAGCACTAGACGAACAAAAAAACATCCCTAATGCACGTTTGCGTGAAAGCGTACCTAATTTGTTTAAACAAGCTCTTAAATATCAACAAGCCCATGATTTCATCAATGCAGAAGCGTTATATCAGCAAATTTTAACCATCTCTCCTAAACACATAGAAACGTTAAATCAGCTAGGCTTATTGATGGCAGAAACAGCACGGACGGATATAGCTGTTGATTTGCTCAATAAAGCCATTCGACTCGAACCTTCAGCAAAACGCTACCAAACACTTGCTCAAGTGTTGATAAAAACAGGGCAAACAGATGAAGGTATTCATTCTTTACGCCAAGCAATTTCACTCAACCCAGGTGATTACGCTGCATATAACAACCTAGCAACACAATTGTGGGCGCAACATCGTTACAGCGAAGTCATTTCTTGTTGCCAAAAATCTATCAGTTTAAATCCAAAACAAGATGCTATTTTAGGGAACGTGGCTGCCTGTTTTATGATACAAGGCAAGTATAAAGATGCTGAGCAATACCTTCGACAAGCCATCACAATTGATCCAGAAAATAACTTACGTTACAGTAACTTGCTCACATGCCTGTGTTTTGATAACAATGCTTTTCCAAATGCTTATTTTAAAGAGGCAACACGGTTAAATGCGTTGCTTAACTCCTGCTCAATACCTTATGACAACTGGAATAATGCAAGCCTATCGCCAAAGATTCCCTTACGCGTAGGTTTTGTTTCAGGTGACTTCCGTAATCATCCTGTTGGATACTTTTTAGAAAGCGTCATTACACATCTTGATAAAACACAAATAGAACTTTTTGCTTATGATACGCAACACATCGAAGACGGATTAACCGCACGAATTAAACCCTATTTTGCACAGTGGCATAATATTGCCTCTGTCTCTGACCAACTGGCAGCAGAAAAGATCCATCAAGATGGCATTCATATTTTAATTGACTTAGCGGGACACACGGTGGACAACAGACTGTCATTATTTGCATGGAAACCAGCTCCCATTCAAGTGAGTTGGTTAGGCTATTTTGCATCAACAGGCATGAGCTTCATGGATTATATTTTAGTTGATCCCATTTCTGTGCCTGAGCAAGATCGCTCTCATTTTACCGAAAAAGTATGGTACTTACCTGATACCCGACTGTGCTTTACCCCACCCGCTGCCGATATTGCTCAAAACTTAACACCTTTGCCTGCTCTTGAGCACGGTTTCATCACGTTTGGTTGTTTTCAAAACTTAAGTAAAATAAACAGCCATGTTCTTGATTTGTGGGCAAATATTCTTAAACAATGTCCAAAAAGTAAGTTAATGTTTAAAAATTATGGTCTAAAAGATGCTGAATCCAAACAAGAATTTATTCAAACACTGACTGCATCTCAAATTAATAGAGAGCGAGTGATTTTAGAGGGAGGGTCATCAAGAGAAACTTATCTTGCCGCTTATGCCAATGTTGACATCATGCTTGATACATTTCCCTATCCTGGTGGTACAACGACTTGTGAAGCATTGTGGATGGGCGTGCCTACGCTCACGCTCGCTGGAAACACCTTATTGGGAAGACAGGGAGCTAGCATGTTACATTGTGTTGGCCTTGAAAACTGGATTGCAACGAGTGAAGAAGCGTATATTAACAAAGCCGTCGATCATGCCAAAGAGATTGAACAACTATCATTATTACGTGCTGAATTAAGACAACAAATGATTAAATCACCGCTCACAGATGCACCTCTATTTGCCTTACATTTCACTCAAGCATTGCAAGAAATGTGGCGAGAACAGACGAATAAATCGTAAAAAACAAATAAAAACCATTATTAGTCATTTACTTTTGGAAAAAATCACATGAACATCAAAAAAGTTAGCCGAAATGACCCCTGCCCTTGTGGTAGCGGCAAAAAATATAAACAATGTTGCCAAGCACTCGATGAACAAAAAAACACTTCAACTACGCGCTTGCGTGAAAGCGTACCTAATTTATTTAAAGAAGCCGCCACATATCAACAAGCCAATGACCTGAATAAAGCCGAAGCCATCTATCAGCAAATATTAACAATATCCCCTAAACATATTGAAACACTGAATAACTTAGGCATATTGCTATCTGAAACCGCCAGAATTGAGATGGCAATTGACATGCTCAATAAAGTCGTGCGACTTGAACCTTCAGCAAAACGCTACCAAGTCCTCGCTCAAATTCTTGTTAAACAAGGGCAAGATGGTAAGGCTATAGACTGCTTACGCCAAGCCATTCAACTCAATCCCGGTGATGCGATTGCCTATCATAATTTAGGCACCCAACTATGGGTACAACATCGTTATAGTGAAGCAATTCCTTACTTCCAAAAGTCACTGACATTAAACCCTAAACAAGATGTATCGTTAAATAACTTAGCATCATGCCTAATGAAACAAGGTAAACACCTAGAAGCTGAAATACTCTTTAGGCAAGCCATTCTTGCAAATCCACAAAACGACTCACATTATAACAACCTACTAATGAGCTTGTGTTTTGACCATGATAACTTTCCTGATATTTATCTTAAAGAGGCATCTCGTCTAGACTTGCTACTTAAATCTCGTGCCACACCTTACCCAAATTGGGAAAATGCAAGCCTTACGGCAGAACAGGCTTTGCGTATAGGTTTGGTCTCAGGTGACTTCCGTAACCATCCTGTTGGTTACTTTTTAGAGAGCGTCATTACTCACCTTGATAAGTCAAAAATTGAACTATTCGCCTACGACTCTCACCAAATTGAGGACTCATTAACTCAACGCATAAAACCGCACTTTTCACATTGGTGTAACATTAATACAATGTCTGACCGATTAGCCGCAGAAAAAATTCATAACGATGGCATTCATATTTTAATTGATTTAGCAGGTCACACATCCAACAATCGATTATCACTATTTGCATGGAAGCCTGCCCCCATTCAAGTAAGCTGGTTAGGCTATTTTGCTTCAACAGGACTAAGTTGTATGGATTACATTTTAGTTGACCCCATTTCTGTGCCAAAACAAAATCGCTCGCACTTTACCGAAACAGTGGCATATTTACCTAATACGCGTTTGTGCTTTACCCCTCCCTCTGCCGATATTGCACAAAACTTAACACCTTTACCTGCTCTCGAACGAGGCTTCATCACCTTTGGCTGCTTCCAAAGTCTAAGCAAAATAAATGCTGAAGTGCTTAAACTATGGGCTAAGGTGCTAGAAAAATGCCCTAACAGTCAATTAATGTTTAAAAGTCACCCTCTTAAAGAAACGGCTTCAAAACAAGAATTTATTGAAAAAATTACGGCATGTCATATTCCTATGGAGCGCGTCATACTCGAAGGTGGCTCTCCTCGAGAGGCGTATCTATCCGCTTATGCCAATGTTGACATCATGCTGGACACGTTTCCGTATCCCGGAGGAACAACCACGTGTGAAGCATTATGGATGGGTGTACCTACCTTAACGCTCACTGGAGACACCTTATTAGAGAAACAGGGCGCGAGCATGCTAAGTTGTATTGGCCTTGAAGATTGGATTGCAATAAATGAAGAAGATTATATTAATAAAGCCGTCAACCACGCCAAAAATATTAAACAACTATCACAATTACGCGCCGAATTAAGACAAAAAATGATGGTATCACCACTCACAGATGCACCTCTGTTTGCCTCACATTTCACTCAAGCATTGCAAGAAATGTGGCAAAAACAGACTAACAAGTCATCATAAATGCTCAAAAATGCGTTAGTTATGTAGTCATTCTTTTGGAAAAGCAGCAACATGAATATAAAAAAAATTAATCGTAACGACCCTTGCCCTTGTGGTAGTGGCAAAAAATATAAACAATGTTGCCAAGCAACACTAGAAGCTCAGAAAAGTGATCTCAATGCCCGTGTTCGTGAACATGTACCAGATTTATTTAAACAGGCTATCAAATATCAAAAATCTGGCAATCTAGAAAAAGCAGAGGAAATATACAACCTCATTTTGAGTGTTTCTCCTAAACACGTCAGCTCTCTTTATAATTTAGGATTATTAGCATGTGATACTAAGCGTTTTGAAATAGCTGTTGAACTTTTACGTAAAGCAGTTCGTATTACACCATCAGCAGATAGTTATTGTAGCCTAGCAATAGCATTAAAAGGGACTTCCAACACAGAGGAAGCTATAGAATGCTTACGCAAAGCGGTTAGCTTAAATCCTGCGGACGCTATTGTCTGTAATAATCTAGGTTCAATGCTGCTCAATGCACGCCTGTATGAAGAAGGTATTCTGTATCTGCAAAAAGCATTAGTGTTAAATCCCAATGAAGCAGAGATCATTAACAATATCGCTTCTTGTTTAGTCCGCCTAGGAAAGCTCAAAGAGGCTGTACCGTATTTTCGTCGTGTAACTCAAATCAATCCTCACATAGCAGTCTTCCAAAATCTTCTTTATTGCTTATATTTTGATGGCTATTCATTTCCCCAAGCATATCTTGAGGAGGCTCAGTACTTTGAAAAATTTCTCTATGCACACGCAGTGCCTTACACTACATGGCATCATACTCAAGATGATCAAATAACTTTACGCATCGGCTTTGTTTCAGGAGACTTTAAAAATCATCCTGTAGGTTATTTTTTAGAGAGCCTCACCAATGCCATTGATCGCTCAAAAATAGAATTTTTTGCGTATAGCTCACAACATTATGAAGATGAACTCACTGCACGGATAAAGCCTAATTTTCATCAATGGATAAATATTACCTCATTAGATGACCAATTAGCTGCACAAAAAATTCACGGCGATGGCATTCATATTTTAATTGACTTAGCAGGGCATACCTCCAACAACCGACTTTCCCTATTTTCTTGGAAACCAGCCCCCGTGCAAGTGAGTTGGTTAGGCTATTTTGCCTCGACAGGAATGACATTTATCGACTATTTTCTTGCTGACCCTATTTCTGTCCCCGAACAAAATCGCTCACACTTTACCGAAGAAGTGTGGTATTTGCCTAAAACACGCCTATGTTTTACACCTCCCAGTCCCGATATTGCTCAAGAACCTACGCTACTACCTGCACTGAATAACGGTTTTGTTACCTTTGGCTGCTTCCAAACTATCAGCAAAATAACCGACCAAATACTCGCATTGTGGGCAAAAATATTACATCGCTGCCAAAACAGCCAATTGTTAATCAAAAATCATCAAATTAAAGACGCAGTCTCCAAACAAGACTTTATTGCACAATTAAAAAGACACCAAATCTCCTTAGAACGCATCGTATTTGAAGAAGGGTCGCCACGCCAAGAATACTTAGCTGCCTATGGTCGCGTTGACTTTATACTTGATACCTTTCCGTTTACAGGCGGAACAACCACTTGTGAGGCCTTATGGATGGGTGTTCCTACACTGACATTGGCGGGAAACACCTTATTGGAACGTCAGGGCATGAGTTTACTAAGCTGCGTTGGTCTTGAAAGCTGGATTGCAACGAATGAAGAAGACTATATTAACAAGGCTGTACATTATGCTAACCACCTTGATAAACTGGCTCAATTACGCAGTCAATTAAGACAAAAAATGCTTGCATCTCCACTGACAGATGCACCTCTTTTTGCTGCGGACTTAACTCATGCCCTGCAAGAAATGTGGCAAAAGCACATGCAAAAGTAACGCCTTAACTCATACAATGTCTTAATATATCCGTATTAGACTGTTGGAAAATTAAATATGAACATTAAAAAATTCAGTCGTAATGATCCGTGTCCTTGTGGTAGCGGCAAAAAATATAAACAATGTTGTCAAGCAACACTCGACGCTCAGCAAAGTGATCCCAATGCCCGTGTTCGTGAAAATGTACCTGATTTATTTAAACAAGCGAGCAAATATCAAAAATCTGGCAATCTGGAAAAAGCAGAGGAAATATACAACCTTATTTTGAGTGTTTCTCCTAAACACGTCAGTTCTCTTTATAATTTGGGATTATTAGCGTGTGATACTAACCGTTTTGATATGGCTGTTGAACTCTTACGCAAAGCAGTTCGTATTGAACCATCAGCGGATAATTATTGCAGCCTCGCTACAGCTCTAAAAGGCCCTGAACACGAAGATGAAGCTATAGATTGCTTGCGAAAAGCTACCGTCCTCAACCCTGCTGACTCCATTGCCTACAATAATCTTGGGACACAGCTTTTAAATAAACACCGTTATGATGAAGCATTATCCTACCTTCAAAAAGCACGGACATTAAACCCTAATGAAGCGCAAACATTGAATAGCATTGGCTCTTGTTTAGTACGCCAAGGCAAATACAAAGAAGCCGCATATTATTATCGCAGTGCCACAGAAATAAATCCGTATATCCAATCGCCACACCACAACTTACTCTTTAGTCTATGTTTTGACAGTTCTGCTTTCCCTGCGTTATATCTTCAAGAAGCACATCGCTTTGAGGCTATGCTCAATGCAAATGCAACGCCTTATGCAACGTGGAATACCCAACTTAATACTTATCAACCCCTAAAAATTGGCTTAGTGTCAGGCGACTTAAGAGCTCATCCCGTTGGCTTTTTTTTAGAAAACATCATCTATCATTTTGACCCAACAAAAATAGAGCTTTTTGCCTATAGTTCACAACATTACGAAGATGAACTCACTGCGCGCATAAAGCCGAAGTTTAGCAAATGGACAAATATTGCCACATTACGCGCCCAAACATGTGCACAACAAATTCATGATGATGGCATTCATATTTTAATTGATTTAGCAGGACATACTGCTAACAGCCGCCTAGCTATGTTTGCGTGGAAACCCGCCCCAGTTCAAGTCAGTTGGTTGGGTTATTTTGCTTCGACAGGCATGACCTTTTTAGATTATTTTATTGCTGACAGTATTTCTGTACCCGAACACAATCGCTCGCATTTTACCGAAAAAGTATGGTACTTACCTGAAACTCGCCTGTGCTTCACGCCACCAAGTCCTGATATCGCACAAGAACCGACTCCCTTGCCTGCGTTAAATAACGGCTTTGTCACTTTTGGTTGCTTTCAGGGACTCAGCAAAATTAACGACCAAATGCTTAACTTATGGGCAAAAATTTTACAACACTGTCCACACAGTCAGTTAATGATTAAAAATCATCAAGTTAAAGACAATGTCGCCAAACAAAACTTGATAACTCAATTAAAACATCATCAGATTCCACTAGAGCGAATTATTTTAGAAGAAGGCTCTCCACGAGACCGCTACCTCAATGCTTATAGTCGTGTTGATTTTATGTTAGATACGTTCCCCTTTCCAGGCGGTACAACCACCTGTGAAGCATTATGGATGGGTGTGCCTACTCTAACTTTAGCAGGAAATACCTTATTAGAGCGTCAAGGCATGAGTATGTTAAGTTGTGTTGGCCTAACTGATTGGGTTGCCCACGATGAAGATGACTATCTACAAAAAGCCATTTTTCATGCCAACAAGCTTGACAATCTTAATCAGTTACGAGCAAATTTGCGAAAAACGATGAGCGTATCCCTCTTGGTGGATGCAGAGCGTTTTACGAAAAACCTGGAGTTTGCACTCTGGGGCATGTGGAATGAAAAAACACAAGGATAAACTATATTTATACAGATGCTCGCCGTTCATGACGTGCATCTGTACGCTAGTGACTCATTTCACACTTCATTTATCGTCAACAACTGACAAAAATTGTCATACAACTTATACACAGTAAAAAATAAAAATAAAAATAAAAATAAAAACCCAATAAAATCAAACAATTAAATAAAAATAAAAAATTGGCACGCCGTATGCACTATTCTTTTCAGTACCGAGTAGTATCGGTCAAAGACAAAACATCAAAAAACTACTTATCTCCGGAGAGATACCATGAACACTATGCAAAAAGGCTTTACCCTCATTGAATTGATGATCGTTGTAGCAATTATTGGTATTTTGGCTGCCGTTGCCATTCCTGCATACCAAGATTACATCGCTAAATCCCAAGTGACTTCTGCTTTGGCTGAAGTAAGTCCAGGTAAAAACCAGTTTGAAATTAGACTAAACAATGGTGACGCGATTCCTGATGCCAAAGCAGTTGGCTTGGCAGGGACTTCTGAGCGTTGCAGTACTATTACTGTCTCGTTCACTCCTGGTACTGGTGCTGGTAGCATCGTTTGTACGATCAAAGGTACAACCCGTGTCTTGGGTGACACTATCGGTGTAGTTCGTGCTATATCCGCCGCACCTGATGATGGCGCATGGTCATGCACAACTAGCTTGGCTTCTGTTGCTGATGCTAATTTGATTCCTAAAGGTTGCATCGGCACGTAATGCAAAGCACCTAACGCGCTTCTGTGTTAAAAGCCCGCCCACGCGGGCTTTTAAGTCTCAGATGCCCATTATAACTATTAAAATCAGATAAATTCTAAACCAAATTTTGGGAGACTGGATGATGAATCAGCACCAACGAGGTTTTAGCTTAATTGAACTCATGGTTGTTGTAGCCATTATCGGCATTTTAGCTGCGATATCTGCTGCTGCCTATAAAAATTATATCAATCAAGCTAAGGTCACTGCTGCCTTAGCCGACATTTCTCCTGCTAAAGTACAAACCGAAATTCGGATTAATGATGGTGAAACAACCCTCTCACCCGCTTTAGTAGGTATTCACAGTACATCTCTTCATTGCTCAACTATTGCCATTGCATTTGACGTGAGTACAGGTGAGACAGAAGTCAAATGTACAATGCAAGGCACGCCTGATATTAAAGATCGCACCATTGCTGTTTCTCGCAATACAGGTGGATACTGGTCATGCATTACGGGAACAGCTGGTGGAGTCGCAGCTTTAGAGCCACAATATATCCCTAAAGGCTGTACTTGATTGATGTTTTTTACGATTATCAAGCAAGCTAGGTACCCAAACAAAAGTTTCACCGTTTATGGTGAGCCTGTCAAACCATTGGTACAGAACACTTCGACAAGCTCAGTGCGAACGGAAAATACAAACAAACTTACGTGTATGTACTTATGTTCTTCATAAGTAACAACACAGCTCATGTTTGTATTCTCAACACCGCCACTTGAATGTTGAATGACTTTAGCATTTAGACGAGCATCTTGAGCTCTTGCCTAACAATTGCAAATTCTGCACCAATTTGCTGATTATACGTTTCACAATTATCGTAGCTACCCGCACGACAATCATGCTCTAAATGCTCACAAATTTCAGCTAACATCAATGCGCCGAGATTAGCACTTGCACCTTTTAAGCTATGAGCAGCTAATCTTGCTGCATTGTAATCTTTCGCTTGAATAGCCGCTGTAATCATCTGCTGTCTTAGTTCAGCATCTTGCAAATAGGTTGTGATTAATACCGAAAATTCATCTTCAAGTACTTCTTTTAATTCCGCTAATTGCTCTAAATTCAGATGAATCGTCATCATTATCAATATCCCCTTAAAGCCATTTCCAATCAAATTCAACAATGACACTGTTCCCAGGAGCAATAAACTCTAACCGTTGGCATAACGTCTTAATCAAACGAATACCCCGTCCATGATAGTGACTTAATCCGTCTATTGTTGCTTGTCGTTCAGGTATTGAGAACCCTAGACCGCTATCTGTCACCTGTAACGTCAGTTTTCCACCCTCTTCTAAGGGTTCGTGAGTCATATCAAACCGAATTTTGCCCTCAGTTAACGCCAAAAGTTTTTCATGCCGAAGCGCGTAATAACGGGCAAAACCTTGCGCGCTATTTTTTAACGATGAATCTAAACCCAGTAAACCATGCTCTAGTGCATTCGAGTACAACTCAGCCAAAATTGTATTTAAGGTATTGGTATAAGGCTTTAAACCGGGGACTTGATTAATAAAATGCGTTAATAATGGCACAGGGTCAAATTGTTTTAATGACTCCGTACCTAGCTCGCAACTCAACGTACAATCGGCCAAACCACGGCGAGCCACTTTAGGCTTAATCAGTAACGCCTGCTCTAAGGCAATTTCGGGTGCGTCCTGCATACGAACTTCAATTAAGGTATGGTCGTCTGCTTGTTCACCATCTTCTACTGCAAATGCCTGTACATGACTTAAAACTTCATCAAAAACCTTCGTTTTATCAGGCGTTTTAGCAAAAACATCTAATAGTCGCTCAAAACCAAACATTTCATTGTCAGAGTTGACCGTTTCAATAATGCCATCAGACCATAAATAGATGACATCATCATTAGTCATTTCAAAATAACTAGGCTCATAGCGAAATTGTGCTTGCCCTAAAATACCTAACGGCAAATGTTTTGATTTGATTTGTTTAATTTCACGCGTTGACGAATTGTAAATCACACCTTCTGGTAAACCGCCCGCCCAGACTTCAATACTGCGGTTACGAAAACCCAAATGTACAGCGGTTGCACAACAAAAAACACCCACAGGTAAAATGCTTTTTAATTTGGCATTCACTTCACGTAAAACATCTTCCAAGGCAAAACCTTTCGAGACCATACCGTGAAACACTTCCGCTAACGGTAACGCACCAATTGCGGCGGGTAAGCCATGTCCCGTAAAATCGCCTAATAAAACCAATAAATCGCCGTTAGGATGCCGTGCAGCTAAGACAACATCACCATTAAAAATAGCTTTTGGAGAGATTAAATAGCGAATATTCGGGGAATTTAACACGCCATAATGGGCAATTTTATCAAAAATACCTTTGGCGGCGAGTTGTTCTTGAACTAAATGCTCGCGCTGACGTTGTGTTTCAGTATGCAAACGACGCATACGCGAAAAAGCTAAAATTTTGGCTTTAATGACGACTGGGTTATAGGGTTTGGTTAAAAAATCATCCCCACCCGCCTCTAAACATTCCGCTAAGTCACTGGCTTCATTCAGTGAAGTGAGAAAAATGATCGGAACGAGATCTTCACCCGCCATATGACGAATTTCACGCGCCGCTTGAATACCATTTTTATTTGGCATCAATACGTCTAATAAAAGAATATCAGGACGATGTTCGATGAACAGATCAACAGCCTGCTGACCATCTGTTGCCTGAATCACATCATGCCCTAAACGTTTAATTAAATTCGCTAGGATGATGCGGTCGCTCGGATTATCTTCGGCAATTAATAGGCGCAAGATGCTTACCCCTCATCACTGAATGGTAAATAACTGTTCAAAATTTGAAATAGTAAGGATTTTCTTTACATCGGCATTACAGTTAACAATCCTAACATGTGAACTATCACCCCCTGCATGATCGCGCAGCAGTAATAACATGCCGAGTGCTGAACTATCGAGGTAAGTCGCATCTTTTAAGTCAACAATATAACAAGACATATCAAGAGGTGCTTGCTCATAGGCACTCCGAAATTCTTGATGTGTACTAAAGTCAAATCGGCCTTTAATTTTAATGGTAAGCTCTTTGCCGTCAGCCGAGCTCATTGTCAATACTGCCATTCATGTTACTCCCTATCAAACAGGCCACTGAAAAATTTTCATTATAATTACATTGTAGTGGCTAGAATCAATTTACAAAACCATTAGGCGACTTTACCTTGTTTCCTCAGTAAAGGCGATAAGCCAACGTGACTTTCCTTATTTTCCAAGTCGTTAAGTGACGCTTTTTAATCGTTTTGACGTTTGATGATACATCTTTTCACTGTAAAAAATAATACCGTATGCCATATCGTTCGCCATGCTTATTTCCGACGAGTGAACTGACCGGCGAGTTCTTGATTTTTTTCGCAAAATATCGGTTTAAACCTAGAATAATAGATAAGTGATCCTGTAACACAGCCATTTGAGGATGCAACATGTCCCAACTACCCGCTCAAAAAATCGGCCTCGTATTATCAGGCGGTGGTGCGCGTGCGGCCTATCAAGTCGGTGTCTTAAAAGCCATTAGTGCGCTAATCGACACGCCATGCTGCAATCCTTTTGCCATTATTTGTGGTACATCAGCAGGAGGTCTTAATGCGGCGGGTTTGGCCAGTCGTGCTGATTGTCTGTCGGACGCAGTAGCACAACTCGAACACGTTTGGGCTAACTTTCGCACGGCTCAAGTCTATCGAACCGATTGGGCTGGCGTATTAAATTGCGCCCTAAAATTTTTATGGACCATGGCTTTTGGCCGCTTACATAAAGACCGCCCTGTCTCATTATTAGATAATACGCCGCTGTATTTTTTGTTAGAGCGCGAGTTGATGCTGTCACGCATTAGTGAAGTGATTGAGGCGGGTCATTTAGATGCGTTGTGTATTACCGCGTCGGGTTATACCAGCGCAGAATCTGTCAGCTTTTTTCAAGGTAAACGAGAGCTTGAAGGCTGGAAACGGGCGCGCCGCGTGGGTATTCATACCAACATCAGTATTGAGCATCTCATGGCCTCGGCGGCAATTCCCTTACTATTTCCTGCGGTGCGTATCAATCGAGAATACTTTGGTGACGGAGCTATGCGTCAGCTTGCGCCTATTAGCCCTGCATTGCATTTAGGGGCAGAAAAAGTCATGGTAATTGGTGTCAGTAACGATGGTGAAACGGTCAGCCGTGAGAAAACTGATGGTTATCCTAGTATTGCCCAAGTAATCACTAATATTTTAAATAGTTCGTTTATTGATAGTCTTGAAGGTGATATTGAGCGTTTAACCCGCATTAACCGCACGATTAGCCACATTCCTGACGATGTTCGTCAACATAACACTAAATTAAAACACGTTGATGTGCTGGTTATTTCACCTTCCAATAAAACACTCGATCAAATAGCCATGAAACATGCACTGGATCTACCCCGAAGTATTCGTTCGTTTGTTTATGGTAGCGGTGCAATGAAACGTGGTGGTGCTGGCGTATTAAGTTATTTACTCTTTGAAGGCAATTACTGCCAAGAACTCATGCAGTTGGGCTATGACGATGCCATGAAAAAATCCGAAGCGATCAAAGCGTTTTTACATATTCCAGAGATACATAATAATAATGTAGTGGCATTTAAAAAAGCGTAATACGGTTTAGTAGAGGCGAATAAATTCGCCTTCACACGTTAATTTAGCCAATCACCACTTTTGACGATGCGGGATAAGCCGTACACGGGTACACGGCGATGCCCAGTTGATTACCTGTCACCTCGCCTTGTACCAAACGACATTTGCATGAACCACACATACCCGTACGGCAACCATGCTCTAACTCAATCCCATGTGCTTCCGCTATTTCCAGTAAAGTTTTACCTTTATCGGCCTCATTCATTTTTACTGTCGTGTTATGCGACTGAAAATAAATTTCGGATAAACACTGCTCACCAACAACGACAGCATTATCAAAGCTAAAGCGTTCAACCTGCAAACGTGTTAAGTCATACTGTTTGATGGTCAGATAATCGACAATGCTATCCATAAAACCCGCAGGCCCACAGAGATAAATATCACGCTCAAGCAACTCAGGCTGTTGCTCTAATTGTGTGATGACACTTTGCTTTGCACTCTCTTCCACACGACTCAAGAGCGTATGAATCTGACATGATGATGCTGCACCTTGCAGAGCCTTAGCAAAAATGACATCTTTTGGCGTTTTGAATTGAGCCATTAATACCACGTCAACGACAGGTTCGACGGCCAACATCTCATTGAGCAGCGCATAACAGGGCGTGATACCTGAGCCTGCACTGATTAACAAGACTTGAGCTTGTCCTTGATAGACAAAATGACCTTGCGGGTGTGAAATAGGCAAGCACATGCCGCGCTGAGCGTGTTGATAAAGCCAATTGGACACTAGACCGCCCTCTTTACGCTTTACGGTCACCGCCACCGTCTCACGGTTAATCTGCGATAACGAATAACAACGGCTATGTTGCTGACCGTCGATCGTGACGCTAATTTCAATATATTGTCCTGCTTTTGCCTGCGCAACATGTTGATTCGGTAGCAGCTCAATCGTGATGGTGTCGTGCGTTTCATGGCTGACATTAATAATTTTGGCTTGACAATCGTATGTCCAAAAAAACGGGGCAACACGTTTTGTACCAACGTTCATGGTGTTGCTGGCAAGGTAATCAATCCACTCGCGGCCAATATTTTTTAACGCCCACTGACTTACCGATAAGGCTAATTCATTCAACATCAATCAAGCCTCAGGTTGTGACAAATACGCTGGCGCAGGAAACGGATGCTTTCCATCTTTAAATGAAAAGCGCCAAAATAATTTCAGATACTTTCCAATCGCCTGTCCCCAACTGTCATTTAACTTGTACGGCAAATTGTATTGGCGGCAAATGGCTTTAACATCTTTGGCAATATCGGGATAACGATGCGACGGAATATCAGGATACAGATGATGCTCAATTTGATAGTTGAGATGTCCCCATAAAATGGACTGTAAGCGTGTCCCCTTAAAGTTGACACTCGAATCTAACTGGGAAATATACCAATTGGTTTTATTATCAATGGCATCATCTGGTTGTAATGGCTCAGTAAAATGGGTGGCTTGAATGGTGAGCGCAATCCAATAATTATTCAAAAAATCAACCAAGGCATTACACAAAAACACCTTCCAAAAACCAAATCCTGTCACTAAAGAAAGCACAGGAAACAACACATACTCTTTCGCCCAAATACGCCAAACCGACAAATTAATCCGTTTTTCGATTTGTTGTTCGGTTAAATGTTCTGGGTTTTTAAACGTAGCATAACCTTTGTTGCCGAGAGGAAACTTTTCTGCTCGAAATTTATCGCTTAGACCTAAGTTTTGATTATTAAAGTTATACAACATGGTTGGATAGCCAAATAACATATAAAACGGCACTTGAAAATAATGCCATGTGGTATGGGGAACTTGATGATTGGTGCGTAAAAAACCATGACTTAAATCGGGGTCTTTCTCAAAGACATTGGTATAAACGTGATGAGTCGCATTATGCTCTTGGCACCATGCCGCTTCGTCCACAGGTGCTTTCCATTTGAAGTTATGGGAGTGAAACTCAGGAACTTCAGGCAAACTATCATATTGACCATGTAGGACATTATGGCCAATTTCAATGGCTTCAATATTACGATGTAAAAAAATAAACGGCACACCCAATAATGCTAAGGGGCCGGGCAAAACCATCACTGTTGTACGTCCGACGGCTTCAAAAATCCGTGAGAAACGACGAAGCTTTTTGATGTACTTGACATCTTTTTCACCCATATCGGCACGGTGTTTTTGTTTAATGGCTTCAAAGGCTTGATAAATTTCATCATTCCTCTGTTGTGTTTTTTGGGCATGCGTTGATGCAGGAAGGCCGTTGTTAAACGTTTCTTGGGCGGACATGATTTTTCCACAGAATAAGAGCTAAAAGTTGGCGCGGATTCTATCCACCTTAATAACAGAAATACATTGGCTAAGAGCGTGAAAAATCACGCCCTATTATCAATTAATATTTCTCAGGCACTTCACGCAGACGCATTAAACCTTCTTGAGCGGTACTGGCAACTAAACGACCATCTTGGCTATAAATACGGCCAAAGTTTAAACCACGACCACTGTTAGCATTGGGTGAGGTCATTTCATAGAGTAACCACTCGTCCATTTTGAATGGTCGGTGAAACCAAATTGAGTGATCTAAACTCGCGGCCTGTAAATTAGACTGCATAAATGTCACCGCATGAGGCAACATCGCTGTTCCCATTAAGGCAAAATCAGAGGCAAAGACTAAAGCACACTGGTGCAATAACGGATCATCGGGCAATTTATCTTGGGCGCGCATCCAATGATAACGATGAGCTTCTTGTTTAGTTGGGGCAAATGGATTGACAGGGTTGATAGGACGAATTTCAATCGGACGTTCTTGAGTAAAACTGGTACGAATTTTTTCAGGCAACAAAGAGGCTAACTGTTGACGTAATTCATACTCATTGGGCAAACCTTCTGGGCCTTCGACATCGGGCATGGTGGATTGATGGTCTAAACCTTCTTCGTAGGCGGTAAATGAAGCAGAACAGACGAAAATCGGCTGCCCATGTTGAATCGCGGTCACTTGACGATTAATAAAGCTTTTACCATCACGCAAACGATCAACTTCGTAAATAATGGGCGCAGTCGTATCACCCGCACGCAAAAAATAACCGTGTAACGAGTGGGCAATACGATCTTTTTCAACGGTACGCCCTGCCGCCATTAAACATTGACCCAAGACTTGGCCACCAAAGACATTTTTACCGACAATATTTTTACTTTGTCCGCGAAATAAATTGACTTCTAGGGCTTCCAATTGCAACAAGCTTAATAATTCAACAATGACTGGATTCATTTTCACGCTCTTTCGTTTGCTCATAAAATATTATAACCATTTAGCACGTTTTAACCGACGATACAGCCATAAGCAACCTAATAACATCACCATCATGGCCGCAGGATAGCCAAAATGCCATTTTAATTCGGGCATAAACTCAAAATTCATGCCATAAAAACTGGCAATCATCGTGGGAATAGCCAAAATAGCTGCCCACGAAGCCAAACGTTTGACAATCTCATTTTGCCCAACCGTCACTAACGCTAAATTAACATCCATCGCCACTCGGAGCATTTCACTTTGCGCATCAATGGCATCGTGGATACGCAAAGTATGGTCATGAATGTCACGAAAATACGGCACGATACCTCTAGGCACAAGAGCAGCATCGGCGTGATGCATTAAAAAATTGCAAATATCTTGCATGGGATTAGATGCCAATCTTAAACGGACTAAATCTGCTTTTAAATCGTATAAATGCCGAATCGTTTGCCGCTTAAAGGTATCCGCAAAAATATCTTGCTCTAGTGCATGCAAATACACGCCTAAATCTTCGGCGACAGGGAAATAATTATCGACAACAAAATCTAGCAACGCATACAGCACATAACCCGGCCCATAGCGCATTTGCTTAGGATTTTTCTCACAATGTGTTCTCACCGTCGAATAGGTTAATGAAGCCCCTTGCCTGACCGTAATGACATAACGCGCACCAACAAAAATAAATGTCTCACCAAAGCAAATATCGTCTTTTTCTAAACGTGCGGTACGAATGACCACAAATAATGAATCACCATAGACTTCTGCTTTCGGTCGTTGCTTTTGCCGTAACGCATCTTCTACTGCTAATTCATGCAAGCCAAACTCCTCTTGGACTTGTTGTAGTAACGGTGCATCTGGCTCATACAAGCCAATCCAAACGAAACTATCATCATCGGCGGCAAGGGTTTCACTGACATTATCTAAGTCAACATCGGCAAATTTTTGCCCTGTTTTTCGACTGTAAGCCACACAATTCACAACACCCATCTTGTCATTTTCCTTTCTGTACACCGTCAGATCATGTTAAGTTTTGCCACAATTGATGAACAACTTTAGCAGTCATCACTGCAAAGTCGTGGTAGTGTGTCATTAAATCTGCTCATTTTGAGCCGTTATTGTGATTAAATATCGCAGACTTATGTGAGTTAGCACTGAGTCTGACCTTTCATTTTTCAATTTTTAAACAGTTATTATTATGGCTAAATGGTTTGGTATTGATCGTCTCCTTTCTGCAACATCACGTAAAGCTCTAAATACATGGGTGACTCCACAAATTTCTCCTGAGAATGCCAGTGAATTGCATTTAGACCCTAATAAGCCGATTTGTTATGTTTTACAAAGTCCTTCTTTTTCTAATTTATTAGTGGTCGATGAAGCCACTCAGCGTCTAAAACTACCACGTCCCGTTGACACGATTGCCAGTAGTTTGGTGCATGAGAAACAAGCATTTTTCTATCTGACGCAAGAAGCCACCCAACAGTCGGCACAAAAAAACCGTTTTGAATACCCAGAACGCTTTACTCGCTTAGTCGAAGCCGTGAAAAAAAATCCCGATTTAGACATTCAATTTGTGCCTGTCATTGTCTTTTGGGGACGTTCACCCGATAAAGAAGACTCACTGTTCAAAATCATGTTCTCGGACTCATGGACAACGCCTAACGCCGTCAAACAACTATTCACCGTTGCCCTCAATGGCAATGAAACCATTGTGAAGTTTGGCTACCCATTATCCGTACGCAGTTTAATGACTGACGACATGAGTAGTTCTTTGGCTTTACGAAAAATTTCTCGCGTCTTACGAGTGCATTTCCGCCGCCAACGCGAAATGGTGATTGGCCCTGACTTGTCACACCGTCGCAATTTAATGCACAGCATTTTGCAATCCACGGCTGTTCGCGCCGCAATTCAAGAAGAGTTACAGACTCCAGAGCAAACCTTAACACCTGAGTTATTAGAAGAAAAAGCCCGCGCCTATGTCAATGAAATTGCCGCCGACTATTCTTACCAAGTGATTCGCGGTTTCCAGCTCTCGCTCAATTGGTTATGGAACCGTTTGTATGATGGCATTGATATCCATCACTTTGATACCGTAACCGAAGTCGCGCAAGGCCATGAAGTCATTTATGTGCCGTGTCATCGTAGCCATATTGATTATCTACTATTGTCTTATGTCGTCGTGACTCGTGGCTTAATGCCGCCGCACATTGCCGCAGGTGCTAACCTGAATATGCCTGTGATTGGTTCTATTCTAAGGCGTAGCGGTGCTTTTTTTATGAAGCGGTCGTTTAAAGGCAATCCTATTTATAGTGCTGTATTTACCGAATACTTGCATTTAATCACCACCAAAGGCTTTCCGATCGAATACTTTATTGAAGGCGGACGCTCACGGACAGGCCGTTTATTGCCACCAAAAGCAGGCATGTTGGCCATGACGGTAAAAAGCTTTTTACGCGACAATAGCCGCCCTATCGTCTTTATTCCCACCTATATTGGTTATGAGCGACTGATGGAAGGTAGTACCTATGTCGGTGAGTTGCGTGGTGCAGACAAAGAAAAAGAAAACCTGTGGCAGCTCCTACAAACCACTCGAAAAATCGAAAAAATCTTTGGCAAAGTGCATCTGAGTTTTGGTGAGCCCATTTACTTAAAGTCGCTGTTAACGGAAGAAAACCCGAACTGGCAAAATACGGTTTATGACCCACAACAAAAACTACCGTGGTTGAATCGTAGTATTGATCATCTTGCCCGTAAAATTAACACCAACATTAATCGAACAGCCGTTATCAATCCAATTACGTTGTTGAGTTTAGTGTTGTTATCCACTCCAAACCATGCGATTGATGAAGATGTTCTTGTTCAACAGTTGAATTTATATAAGAAAATTGCCGAGCAATTACCTTACGACTCCTTGATTGAAATAACGCCGCTTAACGGTGCAGGCATTGTCTCTTACGGTGTACAACTCAAAGCCATTCAACGGGTTAAGCATCCCTTAGGCGATCTCATTTGTGTTGCTGACAACCAAGCTGTTTTCTTGACGTATTTCCGTAATAACATTTTGCATTTGTTTATTTTGCCGTCGTTAGTCGCGTGTTTGATGCAGCATAATGGCCAGCTCCAACGTGAGCAAATGGTGTCAGTGATTGCGTCGCTCTACCCCTATTTGCAATCAGAATTGTTTTTACCGTGGCATACTTCAGAAATCGAAGGTTTGGTTAATCAACACATTGACGCATTGATTGATGCCAATATGTTAAGTCGTCACAACGACACCATTATTAGCCCAAACCCTAACACGGAAGCTTATGCACAATTGGTGGTTTTAGGTGAAGCGGCGAAAGAAACCATTGAACGCTACTACATGACTATTTCGTTGTTAACACGTCGTGGCTCAGGTAAAAGCAATCAAAAACAACTCGAAGATTTATGTTCATTATTAGCACAGCGTTTATCGGTATTACACGAATTTAATTCACCTGAGTTTTTTGATAAAGGCATCTTCCGTAACTTTATTGACACCTTGAAAAAAGTGAGCTTATTACATACTGACGAAGCAGGACTGGTGTATTTTGATAGCCGTTTAGCGGATATGGCTACCCAAGCACACTTAGTCTTACGGGTTGAAACGCAACATACCATTCAACAAATCACTAGCGTCAGCGATGAGGATATTGCCAGCGCGATGGAAGAGTTAGCACGTAAAGACAAAAAACGTAAATCCTAAACCATGCAGCAAGCAATTATTGGCTTTCATCAAGATGAGTTACACGATTGGGTCGCAGAGCTTGCCTGCGGCCACAATCAACATACGCGCCATAATCCACCGTGGGTGAATCGTCCTTGGGTTACTTCTGAGAACGGGCGCAATGCTATGTTGGGTGAAATGCTAAACTGCAAAAAGTGTGATGAAGGGGCTAAACGGGATTTTTAGCTGATATTCAATTCCGTTTATTCCGCTTGATTGAGATCGGTTTTTGCGTGTTATCGTGAGGTGTATCACGCGTCGATGCAGTCACTGTCAACGAAGTATCTAAACTACACGTCAGCGAAGCAAACGTCACCACTAGCTCTTTTTTCAGATTTTGTAGCTCCATAATATGCTGATCTATTTGACTCATTTTGTGAGTTAAGCGTTGTTCTATTTCTGCGCGACCAAAGGCACCAACGACTAATTTAGGAATAATTTCCAATATTTCTGCCAATGAAAAACCCAATAGTTGCGCACTTCGAATGAAGCTTACGCGCTGCACATCTTTATCCGTATAACAACGATAACCATTGTCTTGGCGTGCAGGCTGATCAAGCAAGTGCTGCTTTTCGTAGTAACGTAAGGTGTCGGTGGTTACGCCTGTTGTTTTTGCCAATTCACTAATATTCATTTTTCTCACCATGAAGGTAAAAAAGCCTATTGACCTTAGACTATACACCAAGGTTTAAGCTGCACTCGATGGTTATTTTTAACTTATCAACACGACTTATTTAAAGTCTCTTTCGCTCTCATTTAGCCAAGGAATCGATCATGTTGAAAACCCTATTATTAACGGCAATTGCCGCATTAATTAGCACAACGACTTACGCTGTAGAATTACCAACGACACCAACCACAGTCACCTCCTCCGTGAGTTTTTCTATTATTAAAACCGCAAAGCTTCCTGTCGCTGAAGGCTTAGTGTATTCAGGTGGCCGCCTGACAAAAAAGGTTGACAGTAATTTTTCTGCTTTTTTAGTGCAACATGGCGAAAGCACTTTTTTATTTGATGCAGGACTCGGTAACAAAGTTGCTGAACAATATCGGCAAGACATGCCTCTATGGCAACAGCTATTTTTTAAATATGATGATCCTGTCTCTTCTGCACGAAATCAATTAGACAGTGCGGGTATTGCCCCTGTCAAAACGATTATTTTAAGCCATAGTCATTGGGATCATGCCAGTGGCATCAGTGATTTTCCCGATGCAACAGTATTTGCGCCAGAACCAGAAATGGCTATCATTCGTCATCCAACGACAGGGGTAGGTGGTAGCTGGCCATCGCAAGTTGCTGACAGAACAATAAAATGGCAAACACTGGCGTTTAAGCCGATCGCTTATGAAAATTTTGAATCTAGCGCAGATTTATATGGTGATGGCTCAATCGTTTTAGTGCCATTATTTGGCCACACGACGGGTTCTATTGGCATGTTTGTTACCGTTGATTCTGGCAAACGTTATTTCTTTATTGGTGACGCCGTATGGAATGCCAACGCACTCAAGAAAGGCAGTCCAAAGTTTTGGGCAGCACGCCAACTGGTTGATGGCGATATCGCTCAGACCCAACATACCATTGAACAAATTCGTACCTTGATGGCAAAAAAACCTGAAATCATTGTTGTGCCTGCCCATGACGGTACGGTTCAACAAGCTCTGGGTTATTTTCCTGCTTGGGTCAAATAGATTCATCAAGAAAGCTATTATGACGCTCTAATCACATCAATGATTAGATGGGTGATGTTTCGTCAGGTGATGGCGTGTAATGATTCAAATACACGTCAAAACGACTACTCTCACCTTCATAGATCAAACTAGGTTTTTGCCCTGCTAAATGGTCAGCATGACGTGGACGTTTAACAACAACCCGTTTTTTGGCCGCGAGTAATGCAGGGGCTAATAAGGCATCGGCATCATTATCAGCACCGACGGCGACATGAAATGCCTGCATATCTTTTTTGACTTTGGCACTATTACCACGATCAGGAAACATTGGGTCTAAATAAACCACATCAGGACGCTGATCAACGGTTAATGCCAATAAGTGTGCTTTAGCATCGCCATGATGAATCGTCATTCGTGGCAAAATACTGCGCAAATAAGGCTCGGATTGCGCCCGTTGCCAACCGTCGGCCAACATCGCAGCTACTAAAGGCGACCGCTCCAGCAATGCGACTGAACAGCCCAATGAAGCCAACAACAAACTATCTTTACCAAAACCTGCGGTGGCATCAACAATCGTCGGTAAAAAATCTTTTTTAATGCCACAGGCTTTGGCAAGTAACTCACTGCGACCGCCACCGTGTTGTAAACGCCATAACAGACTTTTATTTGCCCAATCCACCGCGACGGCATGAGGTAAAGGCTTTGTTAACGGTTGTAAGCTGAGTTGACCATCCAGCAAGATCGCCAGCTCACCTTTTTCTGCCCATGTTAGTAAGGTTTTACGCTCATTATTGGCCATTAAAAAAGCCTCTAAGCCTAAGCTAGAGGCTAACTCGTGGGCTGGTTGTTGATAGTCAGCCAAATACAATACAAACATTTAGTGTGACCAATCAATCAAGCCAAACCATGCCGTTGCTAAAATAAAGCAGCCAAAAACAATGCGATAATAGGCAAAAATGGTAAAGTCATGCTTAGATACATAACTGACTAAGGTACGCACGACAATTAAGCCCGCAATAAACGCCGCAATAAACCCAACGGCAAACACAGGAAAGTCAGCCAAAATAAAGTCATCACGGCTTTTATAGACATCGTAACCCGTTGCCGCCACCATGGTTGGAATGGCTAAAAAAAATGAAAACTCAGTAGCCGCTTTACGCGATAAACCAAAAAATAAACCACCAATTATCGTTGCCCCTGAGCGTGATGTACCTGGAATTAAAGCGCAACATTGCGCCAAGCCCAGTTTTAAGGCATCCATCGCTTTCATGTCATCGACTTCTGCTATCCTTACTTGATGCTGACGTTTTTCGGCAAATAGAATAATAAAACCACCCACCACTAAGGCTGTCGCTACCGAAACAGGATTAAACAAATAACCCTTTATATAATCCCGCGCAAAAAAACCAATAATGGCCGCTGGCATAAAAGCAATTAAAATATTGGTAGCAAAAGTCCATGCTTGTGCCTGACCTGTCAACATTCCTTGCATAACGCCAATCAAACGTTGCCGATATTGGTAACAGACGGCTAAAATTGCGCCTAACTGAATCGCCACTTCAAAGACATGACGTTTTTCGGGTGTCCAAAAGTTAATTAAAGAAGCGGTAACAATTAAATGCCCTGTACTAGAGACAGGTAAAAACTCGGTCACGCCTTCAATCAAACCCATCAATATGGCTTGCAGTAGTAATAAAAAATCCATAAAAAACTCGCGCTTTGATTGTGGTTAAGACTTGTTGGGAAGCTTTTGCCAAATGCTGTCACGTAAATAAACAGGCAAGGCTAATTCGGGAGCTTGAGCATGGCCTTGTTGCCATGCGCTTTGTGCTAAAACCGCTAAATCATAAGCATGGGGATACATATCTGTCTGTATCGTTTTTACTATCCATTGACGCTGAATCGCCTCCGCATAAATCCCACCATTACCGACGACAAACCACGGTTCAGCCGATAATTCAGGCAGTTTATCGGGCGCACACAGCGTTTCAGGCGTTAATGCTTGCATCAAGCCTTGTTCTAAATGATAGGCCGAGACATACACTTCATTCATACGGGCATCAAAGATACTGACGACACGATCATAACCTGCCAAGCGATAGGCCGTTTGTGCTAAGGTCTGCAAACTGGAAATAGCCAAGATCGGTAAATCCCAACCAAAAGCCAAACCTTGAGCCGCCGCCGCCGAAATACGCACACCTGTAAATGAACCCGGCCCGCGACTGTAAGCAATAGCGGTTAATTGTGAGGGGGTTAAACCTGCTTCCGCTAATAGTTCGTCCACCATCGGCAATAATAATTGTGTTTGTAAACGCGGTGAGTATTCATAACGACTTAACACCTGACCATCGGCTAAAATAATGGCAACAGAGCAGGCTTCGGTGGCTGTTTCAAGAGCAAGTATAGACATAGGAATTAAACGACTATAAAAATTCGGAATGGCTCGCGCTTTATACGCACATTGACAGTATCATGCAACTTTCAACAGGATAATTCTTTGCAATGAACATCATATCTCACCCTCAATTCTCGGCAGTGATTTTAGCAGGTGGCCGCGCAACACGTATGCAAGGTTTGGATAAAGGTTTGATGTTATGGCAAGGCCAACCACTCATTGCCCACGTTATCGCTAAATTAAAAACACAGGTGGATGATATTGTCATTAGTTGCAATCGTAGCTTTGAGGATTATCAACACTATGGTTTAGCCGTTGCGGATACGACACCCAACTTTGCTGGCCCTTTGGCGGGCATAGCGACTGCTTTATCTTATTGTCAGCATGATTGGGTGATTGTTGTGGCCTGTGATATGCCTTGTTTGCCTGTTGATGTTGCGTTACGTCTATGGGAAGCCAGCAATAAGTCTCCTCTGACGGTTGCCCATGACGGTGAGCATTTGCAACCTTTATGCGCATTGCTACATAAGTCGTTGTTACCGTCTTTAGAAGAACACGTTAAACAAGGCCATGCGGCGGTATATAAATGGATTAATACGCAAACGCATAGCATTGCTTATTTTGATGATAAACATGCGTTTATGAATATTAATTCGTTGGCAGAGTTGGGGTTGTAATATTGATTTTTTGGCAGAGTGGATAGATGTAGGAAACTCATCGTTTTTGTTTAAAATATTGATTGTGATGGGTTTCGTGCCTTTACCCATCCTATGACTATTCAAAAGCTTTCCCAAATCCAGCATCATATAACTCCATAAACATATCCATTGGATATTTCGAACGATTTTCTTTGTTTTCTAGGTTCAAGTATTTCAGCATGATATAGCCCATTTTAGCAGTAGGAGGGCTGTCTGATAATATTATGAACTGTTCGACTTCTGGTGAAAGTAACTCAGTTCTATCATCGACATTATCTATGTGAGCCAAAATCACATTTTTCTTGGCCTTTATTTTTTCAAATCCAATAAAAGATTTTATATAAGTGCAATCAATATAAATTGTGTCGCATTCAATTTTAGCCAAACCGTCAATTGTGGTAATTTTAGGCAAATTACTGGCATAAAAAGTACCTGCGACTTTATGGGGGCAACCATCAAAAGACTCTAAATTTGGGCAATCAAGCAAGTACAGATTTCCGTTAACTTCTTCGGGCATATCAGATAAACACGTTTCACTTAAACCTGATAAAACAACATCTTGCTGAACATTTATTTCATAGCAAACGGGAGAAAGTGAATTGTAGCTCTCAATATGTACAGGTATGTTATCTGACCAAAAACATTGCTCTTGCAAACAATCACTAACAATCCACTGCTTTTTGACATAACTGATCTGTCCACCAAAATATGTAGAAATCGTTTCGACAATCAACTCATCTGACCATGCTGCTTGATTGATTGCATTGGGTTTATAAATTTGTTCTAGCAAAAAATACACATTTGTAATAAACGTGTCCGAAAGATAAGGAATCGACTTAATAGGTAAAAAGTTGCAGTAGCCTTTGGGTTGATCACTCATCCACGCTGCAAACTCCTTTAGTAGCGTTGGATTATTGGGCAGGTTTCCGCCATCTAAAAAATGACTTAGCCAACCATGCGCTGCGGTATTGCAAATGGCTTCTTCCATGTAAATATAACTGTTATACCGACGTTGCGTTACTTTATATGCACGGTTTTCTACGGGGGCTTGTTCGTTAGTCGCTGCATCTATCAAACAGACTAAATCTTCAATCCAACCATGTGCTACTTCGTGTGCATACAGTTTATAAAATGCCGATAAAATAATTTTTTCACGCGGTTGCTTTGGACATTTCTCAATAATTTTTTTAGCGACCAGTGCAACGCCTTCTTGCAGTATATGAATGCCATAACGCACTGCTTGTTGATTGTGAGCAGGTGAATAATAGGCCAAAGGCTCATGATTATATTCTGCACAGCGATGTGGACTAGCGTTAGAAGGCTGACTTGATGTGATAGGAATTGACGGCTCGTTCATATCCCAAGTAGGTTGTTGTTCTATGACACAAGCGCAATCTTCACTATAAAAACTTGGTCTTTGGCTGGCAAGTTGGTCTAGATTATTATTTATATCATCAATCATCTTGTTGATTGCTTCAGAGCCAAAATCAGCAATTTGAGCATGGATTAATAATGGTAAATTTGAGATTTTTGAATCATTAACGGTATCAGGTAAAAAAGACTCGTTAAGAATCGCTCTTTGTGCATAAGGTATAAATGATTGTTTAGTTGTCATGATTTCTGTCCTACTCCTCATCTTCAGGAAACTGCGTATCCCATTTCTTTTGCGAATGACGAGGCATCACTTCACGAATGGTTTTATTCACCTCAGAACTAAACTCATCGGCTTGACGTGCTGCACGACGCGCCAATTTGCCCATGCCCACTTGTTTACTCACCTGCAAACCCAACTGTAACGCCATACTCGCCGCAGGCACAGAATCCTCCGTTTTTTGCTCGATGGTTTCTAAACGATTTAACAGTTTTTCAACGCTCGCTTCGACTTTACCCGCCTCTTTGACGCGTCGCGCCGCAATACGATCTTCATCACGTTGCATTAACCGCCGACGTAAAGCTTCAACATTTTTTTGCACTTCTTCTTCACGACGTTTCTCTAATGACGCTGCAAAGCTCTGTAAACGGCCTTCCGTTTGCGTCCGTAGGTCAGCAATACTGGTTTCTATTTTTACCCGCATCCAATCGCTTTTAGCGCGTTTGAACGCCTCTCTCGCTTCACGGGCGGTACGTTGAGCCGCTTCTCTTGCCGAATCCTGCCCTACTGTTTTCACCAAATCGACAGCATCATCCAAACGTTGACGTGCTTGTTCCAAGCCCTCCAAGGTTTGCTCTGCTTTCTGTCTTAACATCTTTTCTAATTCTTCCCATGAATCAGGAAAAAACGAATGGTGTTTGTCATCGCTCATCATCAGTATCCCTCAGTTTAGGACTTACGCGGTTAGCACTTATTTGTTCACATTTCAGCCGCTTTAGGCGGCTTTATGTTCGCAAAACGCGCTAATCGCAGTGCGATGCGTAAGTCCTAAGTTTTTTAGCTCTTATCGGCATGATAGTAAGGCATTGTTTGCCAAAATGCTTGCAAATGTGGTGTTACCAAATCGGCGAATAACTGGATATGATCTGAGCGCGTATTCAGTGCGGGAATGTAAGCATACTGTTTACCGCCCGCATGGAGAAACAGATGTTTATTTTCTTCTGCTAACTCCTCTAAGGTTTCTAAACAATCCGCCGAAAAAGCAGGACTAAGCACTTGCACAGACGCTACACCTGCGGCTGCCCAATCCGCCAACAGCTTATCGGTATAAGGTTTGACCCATTCTTGTTTACCAAAGCGCGATTGAAAACTGATTGCCCACTCATCGTCTTTTAGTCCTAACAACTGTGCAACTTGTGCCGCCGTACAACGACAACGCTGCGGATACGGATCGCCTTTATCGGCATAGGATTGAGGAATACCATGAAATGACATTAATAATTTTTCTGCACTACCGTGTTCAGCACGATAATCTTTCACACTTTGCGCCAAAGCCTGAATATAGGTCGGATGGGCAAAATAGTCTTTTAAAATGGTCAATGTCGGTAAATTACGTTGCGTGGCACACCAATGCTGTACGGCATCATAAACAGGCGCACTTGAAGTGGCGGAAAACTGAGGAAACATCGGCACAACCACAATATGATCAACGCCTTCAGCACGTAAACTATTCATGACACTGGCAACGCTCGGATTACCGTAAGACATTGCCGCACGAACATGAATATTGGCCGGTAAAATACCTTTTAGCTGCTGATCTAACGCCGCCACTTGCTCATGAAGAATACGGCGCATGGGTGAATCACCATTGGCATCCCAAACACTGGCGTATAACTTAGCAACACGTTTGGGGCGAAACGGCAAAATAAAAAGATTCAGAATGATTTGCCACAAAAATTTGGGGATTTCAATCACCCGTTGGTCACTTAAAAACTGACGTAAAAATCGACGTACTGCATCCGGTGTCGGAGCATCGGGTGTGCCCAAATTGACGAGAACCACGCCCAAGCCGACCTTTTTTTTTGGTAACATCAGTTTTTCCTAAAAAATTAATTTATATCACGGATTGGGCAAATGATTATTTGCCCCTACGGGTGATGTGTCGTGGGGGTAAATCATCATTTGCCCACTCTTATCAAACCCACTCAAAAACGTTTCGATAGTATCGCACTTCCACAACGCTGATAAATTAAACAAGGCTATAGCAGGACATCAAAAAACAAAAAAGGCCGAATAAACGGCCTTTTTTATTTTACGATTGACGCGTGGCTTAACTCAATACTGAAGTTACTTTTGCGCTAATCGAATCAACAGAGCCTACGCCTTCAACTTTGGCATATTTTGGTGCAGTGGTGTCACCACTCGCCGCTAATTGTTGATAAAAGCCGACCAACTGAACGGTTTGCTCATGATAAATCTCAAGACGCTTTTTAATGGTCTCTTCTTTATCATCATCACGCTGCACTAGATCATCGCCTGATACATCATCTTTGCCTGCCACTTTGGGTGGATTATGGTCAATATGATAGACACGACCCGACGCAGGATGCACACGACGACCCGACAAACGACTGATGATCTCGGCATCAGGTACAGCAATTTCAACTACGTGGTCGATATTAATATCAGCATTAATTAATGCTTGTGCTTGCGGAATAGTGCGTGGAAAACCATCAAACAAACAGCCGTTAACACAGTCTGGTTGTGTTAAACGCTCTTTGACTAAGCCAATAATGATTTCGTCGGAGACTAAGCCACCCGCATCCATAATTTTTTTAGCCGCAACGCCCAACTCAGAACCCGCTTTTACCGCCGCACGCAGCATATCGCCCGTTGAAATTTGCGGAATTTGAAACTGCTGAGTAATGACCTGAGCCTGAGTACCTTTACCTGCACCAGGTGGGCCTAAGAGAATAATACGCATGAAATGCTCCCTAGTTTAGAAAAAAAATAGTAACTGGCACGGATACGCTTCGTTAATGGCGCAACAACTAAGCCATATATCAAGCAATCTACGTGCCATGTAAACTTAATCGGCAAAATACACGCGCAACTGGCGTAGTACAAGTGTTTTTTGCTATGGCTTAATTTGATTAATAATCAACTCAACCTGTTGTAGCTTGCCATTTTGCGTCAATGGTACGGCGACCGCTTCTAAATCGCCACTCGCACCTTGTGGCGTACCACTTTTACTAATCCGCGCATTAACCACAACCGATGGAAATTTTGACAATGTCATTTCTGGCATCATGCTTTGTTTGTCATTTAATTCAACGGTTAATGGCAGTGTACCCACCGCTTGACGTACCACCGCTAAAGGCATAGGTGGCCCATTTAAGGCACGGGCAAAAATAAATATCGTATCTGTGGACTGTATTTTAGCCTGCAACTCTTTAGTCACCGTCACCGTCACACGAATACCGCCACCCGCTGCAACCACTTGATCGCCACCCATTTTGGCGGAAGCAATGGCTTGGTCAATCTCTTTAATGGCATTTGATTGGCTATTGCCTGTACGGGCAATATGGACTTCGCGCAACTTGGGTAAAAAGACCAACGCGCCTGCAAAATCACCTGAACGATATGCGCCCATGCCCATTAACAATAATGCCCCTTCATGCTGAGGACTCTTATTTAATACTTGCATCAATAGTTGACGACTCAGTGGGCTTAATTGACCACGTTGCGAAAAAACCAAGGTTTGAGCATAAGCTAAAGCAATATCATCACGCTCAGGGGCTAAACGATTGGCATGACCAAACGCAATCGCGGCTTGGTCAACCAATTCGCCCTGCAAAAAAGCCATCGCCAACATATACCAACCGTCAGTATTATTGGGCTGTTGTTGCAAACGTAATTGCATGACACGGGCAAAGTCGGCCAAATTTTGTTTGTCTAACTCGTTAGGTTGGAGTTGTTCGCCTCTTAACAACTTATCAATAATGGGTACAGTTTGATGTTGTACTTGCCACCAATGCCATAATACGGGCTTATAAGCCAACAGCGCATAGGCAATGGCCGCCAAAATAGGCACGACTAAAAATAATACCCATGCTGTACCACGTCCGATAACTTTAACGGAATCAGCCTGTTTTGGCTGTTCAGCTAATGACAATAACTGGCGTTGTAATTCTGTTTTTAATGCGGCAAATGTATCTGCGTCTACTTTACCATCGGCTTTATCTTGCTCTAACTCGTGCAAACGCTCTTCAAATACGTGTACATTCAAGTCTAATAATGAATGTTGACGTTCACGGCCTGCACGTAAGACTGGCCAAATTAATACCAAGGCCACAAACAGTGACAATGCTAATGCGGATAAGACAAAAGCAATAGAAATAGGATTACTGGTCATGTGATGAACGCTTCAATAATTCACTCAAACGCGCTGATTCCTCAGGCGATAACGAAGGAGCGGGGGCTACTTGACGGCGGCGTATCACTAACAGGGCGATAACGACGACAATTAACAAGGCAAAAGGGCCAAACCACAGCAAATAGGTACTACCACGAACAGGCGGTTTGTAGGTAATAAAGTCCCCGTAACGTTCAATCATATACTCACGGATTTCGTTATCGCTTTTGCCTTCTTCCATTAATTGATACGTCCGTTTTTTCAGGTCTTTGGCAATTTCGGCATCTGAACCCGCCAAGTTTTGATTTTGACATTTGGGACAACGTAACTCGCCCATTAACGCTTGAAAACGCTGCTCTTCGACAGGCGTTTTGAACTCATAAACATCAATCGCGGCATGACTAGCGACGCTCAATAGCGACAACAACAAGCCCGTCAACATACCCCGAACGATCACTGCTAACTGATAACTGCTCACTGATAAATTTATTGACATAAAGTCGCCTCCCCACCTGTCAGCAATTGCTGATAACAAGGTGCTAATTGACTCTGCCAAATTTTTTCATCAAAGACACCCACATAGCGATAAACCACATCGCCTTTAGCATCAATTAAATAGGTTTCGGGTGCGCCATACACGCCTAAATCCAGCCCTAAATTACCGTCAACATCAGCAATAATCACTTGAAAAGGATTACCGCGCTGCATTAAGTACGCTTTAGCATCATCGGGTACATCTTTGTAATTTAAGCCAATAATCGGCAAACCTTGTTGAGCTAATTTCATCAATGCAGGATGCTCTTCTTTACAAGAAGGACACCACGAAGCCCACACATTAACAACGGCTGGTTTACCTTTGATTGAAGCTAAGGTTAGTGGTTGATTGGTCAATAAATCAGCCAATTGAAACTCTGGAAACGGTTTTCCTAAACGTGCCGAGGGTAAAGCCGTTGGGTCTGTGCCTAAACGACTCATTAATAACGCAGCCAATCCCAAAAACAGCACTAAAGGAATAGCCCACAACAAGGCTCGCATTTTCATTTCGCAGTAGCTCCCTGACTGACAACGGGAGTTGCTTGACGAGCTGCAATCCGATAGCGACGATCAGACATCGCTAGTATGCCCCCTGCCGCCATCATTAATGCGCCTAACCATAACCAACGCACAAACGGTTTGTAATAAACTCGTACCGCCCATTGGTTATTATCTAAAGGCTCGCCCATTGCAACATAGACATCACGGAATAAACCGCTATCAATCGCCGCTTCAGTCATCGAACGGTTTTGCACCACATAAATACGTTTTTCGGGATGAAGAAGACTCACTAACTCGCCATCTTTCGACACTTTAACTTCGGCTTGGGTCGCTCGATAATTCGCCCCCTGAATGTCTCGAATACCTTGCCACTCAAAATGATAAGGGCCAACGTTAACGCTATCACCAACCCCCATTCGTACATCACGCTCAATGCTATAATTTGACGTAAATGTCACCCCTAAAATGGTGACTAAAATACCGATATGTGCCAACTGCATACCATAATAACTACGAGATAAACGCCCTAAACCTGCCAATATACCTTGCTTGGCGGTGCGTGCTTTTAACCAAACATCACGGACAATTGATAACAACACCCAAACGCATAAACTGGCACTCATCATTACTTTAATCGGTGCAGTACCGAAGAAAAATAACGGTAACGCCACACCCAAAAACACCGCAACAGCAAGCACTTTCCACAAGGGGATAAATGAACGGATATCGTGGCGCTTCCAATTACTCAACGAACCCAAGCCCATAAACACCAACAAGATAAAAGCAAGGGGCATAAACAAGGCATTAAAATACGGCGCACCCACCGACACTTTGCCTAACGTTAAGGCATCCGCAATTAAAGGATACAATGTGCCAAGCAAGACAACAGTTGTTGCTGTCACCAACAACAAATTATTAACCAATAAAAATGACTCGCGGGACACTAAGGCATAACGACTTTCACTATTCAAATGACTGGCGCGTAAGGCAAACAGCAATAACGAACCACCAATAACGACCGTCAAAATACCTAAAACAAACATGCCGCGTGCTGGGTCAGAAGCAAAAGCGTGTACCGAGGTTAAGACGCCTGAACGCACTAAAAACGTTCCTAACAAGCTCAATGCAAAGGCAATAATCGCCAGCATGACTGTCCATGCCTTGAAAACACCGCGCTTTTCACTGACCGCTAAGGAGTGAATTAATGCTGTCCCTGCTAACCACGGCATAAATGAAGCGTTTTCGACAGGATCCCAAAACCACCAACCGCCCCAACCTAATTCGTAATAAGCCCACCACGAGCCAAGTGCAATACCTACTGTCAAAAAACACCACGCGGCAACTGCCCACGGCCGTGACCATCTCGCCCATGCAGAATCTAAGCGCCCCCCCAATAATGCCGCCATGGCAAAGGCAAACGGTACGGTAAAGCCGACATAACCCATGTATAAAATCGGCGGATGGACAATCAAACCAATATCTTGCAGTAAGGGATTGAGGTCTGCACCATCTAATGGAAAATCAGGCAAAATACGATTAAAGGGATTGGAGGTCATTAAAATAAAGCTCATCAGAGCAACACCAACCATACCAATAATCGCTAACACCCGCGCCACCATTTCACGCGGTAAGCTATGGCTAAATAATGATACGGCTGCGCCCCATAGCGACAACACCAACACCCACAGCAACAACGAACCTTCATGACCGCCCCACACTGCCGATATTTTGTAATAGTACGGCAATAAGGTATTGGACTGACGCGAGACATAATCCAGCGTAAAGTCATTTTGCAAAAACGCCACGATCAGCCCTGCAAAGGACAATATCAAACAAAAGGCTTGCATCAAGGCCGATGAGCGCGCAAAACGCTGCAATGCAGGGATGTTCGCATACACACCATACAGCGGTAAGGTGGCTTGTAATAAAGCAATTACGAGGGCGAGAACTAATGCAAAATGACCGAGCTCTGCAATCATGCCAGACTCCGAAGGCGTTTCAGTAAAGCAACAAAGGCGTTTTGCCATCTCAGAACAAACAGCAAAACTGGAGGATATTGAACTCTGGACTGACGCATTTCGCCCAAATAAGCGATAACCGCGTAAGTCATAAACTGCCGCGCATGATACGCAATCATTCACAATTGTCTAGGGTGATTTATAGGTTGGGTTGTAACCCAACGCGCCTAATGACGTTAGAGCATTATTCACCTAAAACCCAAGCTACAACACTGGGACAGTGCTTAATCCTAATGATTGGGCTGAGGATTTGTACCGAGACTTTGCAAGGCTTCTAACAATGCCGCCAATAAGCCTTGTCGGTCACCTAAATAACGCTGATAAAAACTGGAATGTAAAATAGCGGCTGTCCCTTGCACTAATGCCCAACCCGCACTCAAATAATCGCGCGAGGTCATAACACTATTTTGTTCGGCAAGATGACGAGTGACAAACGGCAACATCTGCCGTAAATAACTTTTTCGAATAAAATACAAACGGGCAAAATACGGCCGTAAGGTGCGACGGGTCGCCGCTAGTTTATTTTCCAGACGTTCAAATAATAAATGTTTTTCAGGTGCAGCCAAACGAAACGAAAAATACGCTTGAATGACTTGTGCCATATCGTCGGTTTTTGCCACTTCTAACATGGTTGTTGCTAATTCTGTTTCGTAGGCAATCAATAATTGTAAAATAAGCTCATCTTTACTTTGAAAGTGTTTATAAATCGTTCCCTTAGCAATCCCTACACGCTCGGCAATCATCTCAATGGTAATAGACTCATCACCGAGTTCTAACAACAAATATTCGGCCGCATTGAGAATGGCTTGTTCTCTGGCACGGAAAGCAACAGCACGTTGTTGAGTCATACAGAAACGCCAAAAAGTTGACTAAAGTTACGGGTCGTAATGGCCGCTATTTCTTCCACCGATAGTCCTTTCACCTCAGCTAGAGCCTTAGCAACAGCAGGCAAATAACGCGGCTCGTTCTTTTTACCACGATACGGCACGGGGGCTAAATAGGGTGAATCCGTTTCTATCAATAACCGCTCAAGCGGTAAGCGTTTCGCCACTTCACGTAACTCTTTGGCACTGGAAAAACTGACAATGCCTGATAAAGAAATGTAAAAACCTAACGCTAAGGCCGCTTCAGCAGTATCCCAATCTTCGGTAAAACAATGCAACACCCCTTTTTCCGCTTTTTCGGCACGTAAGATACGAATGGTATCAGCACGCGCATCACGGGTATGAACAATTAAGGGTTTGTTAGTTTGTTTACTGGCATGAATATGAGCAATAAAACTGGCCTGTTGAGCGATAGCATGATCGGCCGTATAGTAATAATCCAACCCCGTCTCACCAATGGCAACAACTTTGGGATGCTGTGCTAATTGGCACAATAACTCAACGCTAGGCTCTTGGTCTGTCGGCACATCGGAGGGATGGGTACCAACCGACAAGCTGACATCGGCATGCGCTTCAGCAATCACTAGCAATGCAGGCAGGTCGGCTAAATCAACACTCACGGTCAAAAAATGGCTAACCCCTTCGGCACGAGCAGCCGCTAAAGCAGCGGCGAGATCACCTTCATAGTGTTTAAGCTCTAGACGGTCTAAATGGCAATGCGAGTCAACAAACATAAGCAAATCATCACAAAGTAAAAGTAGGACGATCCGCCGTTAACGCACCGCCCAATTGCCCTTCAATTTTACGACGCAGTGCATCGCCACCTTCTCCGCTCAATTGCACACCAAAACCTGCGGGACGTTGCCCCTGATTACGGTGATTCACCCAAACGACTTTGCCTGTTAAAGGCATACGTTCCGCATCATCGGGTAGTGTTACCACTACAAACACTTCTTCACCCAATTTATAATGACGTGCCGTCGGGACAAACAATGCCCCACCCTTCACAAAAGGCATATAACTGGCATATAAAGTGGTTTTATCTTTAATTGGCAGGTTAATCATCCCCGCGCCACGAGGTAATCCCATTGTGCAGCCCTCAGTTAAATCTACGCCTGAGCGTAGGTGTATTTATTGTAATCGTTGCCAAAAACTGTCTAATAGTAAATTAGCTTGAATGTTTGCCGCGACTAAACGCTGGCTTTCGACACAATCACTATGCAACTCAATCAGGCGAGTTGCACTCAGACGATTGGCTAATACGCGGATTATAGGCAACAAATCACTATTTTTGATAGCACTGTCTTGACCTAATACCATCAATAACGTGTCCGCTAACAATAATTGCAAGGCGGGCAACAACTCTTCTGGCTTGAGATTTTTCTGCCATTGTTGAGCTGTCTGTAGCGCAGAAGCTTTACGCTCGACGACCGCCACCATACTTTGCGCTAATTCAGCACGTACCTGAAAGCCTGCTGCATCTTGCAACGCCAATGCGGCCAACGGGGCATTTTCGGTCAGACGCAGTAATAAGTCAGCTTGCTCAGGTTTCTTGAGTTGTGGTAGTAACCAGTCTTTGGCTTGTTGTGTTGACGGTAAAGATAAAGAAAAATGCTGACAACGGCTACGAATTGTAGGCAACAAAGCCAACGGCTGATCCGTTAACAAAATAATAGCGGTATTGGCACCGGGTTCTTCTAAGGTTTTTAACAGGCTATTAGCGGCATTGATGTTTAATATATCGGCAGGCTGAATGACGGCAACACGATAGCCGTTTAATTGCGCTGACTTATTGAGAAAACCCACTAACTCACGCACTTGATCGACTTTAATAATCCGACTGGTTTTGCCCGTTTTTTCATCCGTCATCGCCTGCAAAAAGCGATAATCGGGATGACTTTCAGCCTGCCATAACTGACAACTTTTGCACTGTCCACACGCATCTAAGGCTGTTGGCTGTTGACATAACAACCACGCACTGACGGCATGAGTAAAATGCAACTTCCCCACACCACTCAAACCACTAAAAATGAACGCATGAGGCATGGTTTGGCGAGCGCGGCTTTGAACCAATAACTGCCAAACAGCTTGCTGCCAAGGAAAAACCGAACTGATCTTCATAAGGTACGTACAGATAAAAAGCGTGCCAAGACGGCATGTATTTGATCTTGTACTTCCTCAATCGACAGGCTGGCATCAATACGACGATAACGCTTGGGTTCAGCTTCGGCGCGTTGTTGATAAACGGCACGCACTTTGTCAAAAAACACCGCCTTTTCTTGTTCAAAACGATCCAATTGCTGACGGGCAGCGGCGCGACTTAAACCTAACTCGACGGGTGCATCTAGCCACAAGGTTAAAGTTGGGCGTAATTCACCTTGTACCAGTGTTTCTAATAAACCAATGTCGGCCTGTCGTAAACCACGACCACCGCCCTGATAAGCGTAGGTGGCATCGGTAAAACGGTCACACAACACCCATTGTCCAGACGCTAACGCAGGTTGAATCACTTGCGCCAAATGTTGAGCACGCGCCGCAAACACCAATAACAACTCGGCTGTTGATGACATTGGCTCGGCATCTTTAGTGAGTAATAACGTGCGAATTTTTTCTGCTAACGGCGTACCACCGGGCTCACGTGTCGTGACAAAAGGCACTTGATGCTGTGCCAAGTAAGCTTGAATATAGGTTAACGCAGTGCTTTTACCGACGCCTTCCGTGCCTTCTAAGGTAATAAATACGGGCATTATTTGTTTCCTTTTCGAGCTTGCAAATAGGCTTGTACCGCTTGATTGTGGGCGGTTAAATTATCACTAAAATTATGCGTACCACTACCATCACCTTTAGCGACAAAATAAACAGCGTTGCTTTCGGCGGGATGTAACGCCGCTGCAATGGCTGCTTTGCTAGGTAATGCAATAGGAGTCGGTGGTAAGCCATTAATTTTATAGGTATTGTAAGGCGTAAATGCTAATAAATCCATTTTACGAATATTCCCGTTATAACTATCCCCTAGACCATAAATGACCGTCGGGTCGGTCTGTAAACGCATACCTACTTGCAAACGACGGACAAACACACCTGCGATTTGTGCGCGTTCAATTTTATTACCCGTCTCTTTCTCGACAATCGACGCCATAATTAACGCTTCATAGGCACTTTTATACGGCAAATTGGCGGCGCGCGTCGTCCATGCTTGCTGCAAGATATGTTGCTGCTGTTGATATAAGCGTTTAAGGATTTTGGCATCTGTTTCATCAGGGGGAAAAATATAGGTATCAGGTGCGAATAAGCCTTCGGGATGTGTTTCAGTGAGTCCTAATGCCAACAGAACTTCGGCATCTGTTTTACCCAACAGTGTTTGACGAACATCGGGGTTTTTCGCCAATTGAGCGCGCAGCTGTTTAAATGTCGTGCCTTCAATGACCGTCACTTTATTCATCATTAAACCCTCGCCATTGGCAAGCTGGCTTAATAATTTCATCATCGTCATCGGTGATTTAAAGAGATAAGTCCCTGTATGCAAAGGTTTAGGATGAACCGTTCTGAGGTATAATTTGGCCAATAGTGGGCTGGTTAACACGCCATCATTGCTCATTTTATTGAGCGTTTCGTAGTAACTTGCGCCTCGTCCAATGGTTAACTTATAACCGTCTTTGGACAGTTCTAACGGGCGTAACAATCCCCAATACCCCCATCCTGCCACCGACAATACTAAAAACAACAGTACCAATACGACGATTGACTTTAACTTTGTCGTGTTATTCGTGCTTGTGTTGTTTTTTTTAGCTGTCACTACCCGTTTTTTAGGCGTACTTTTTTGCCCCGTATCACTTGCTTTGACACGTGCTTTTCTAGGCTTAGGTGTGGTGGCATCGCCGCTAGTCGCCGTTGTTTTCTTGGCCGCGGGTTTACGTGCTGGTTTTTTCGGAGGAAGTTCAGACATAAGATAATCGTTGTGCTAGTTGTTGTTGTAGCTGCTGTGTCACAGTATGGCTCGGTAGTATTGTGCCTGCTATTTGTTGAACTGGCCAAATTCCATAAAGACTATTACAAAAAAAGACTTCATCCGCACGTAAAAAGTCATCGGGTAGCAGTATTTTCTCTGCACTTACCCAACCGAACTGGTGAGAAAGTTGCAAAATATGGCGACGCATCACCCCCGCAACGCCTGCGCCATTCAACAAAGGAGTCAACAGTTGGCCATCTTGCACCAAAAAGACATTACTAAACACCCCCTCAATCACCTGCCCCATCACATCACAGACTAAGGCTTCAGGATAAGAAGTGAGAGCCAACTCTTGACGTAATAATACTTGCTCTAAACGATTGAGGTGTTTCATTCCTGCTAATAACGGGCTAATCCCTAAACGACCAAGCAGAAAATCGGTGCTAATGGCGTGTTGATACTGCTCAGGATAGGTAACGACAGGATAGGCATAAAAATAGCAATGGGCAGGCATGTGACGATCAGGCAAATACCCTCGCCCACCTTCGCCACGCGTGATAATGATTTTTGCGGTGGCCTCTGGATAAGCCGAGACAAAACGCAGAAAGTCATTTTGCCATTGATGAAGGTTGGGCGTAGAAATGTCTAAACGCTGACAACTATTTTCTAAGCGTTGCCAATGATAATCCAGTAACAATGCTTGCCCATGCCGCACCGCGATTGTTGTAAACACCCCATCACCATAGGCAAAACCGCGCTCTATCGGTGATAGGTGTTGAATTACTTGGCCATTTAACCAACAAGCGATCAGCATGGCACGATAACACCGTTAAACACGCTTAAAAATCAACGTGCCGTTAGTACCACCAAAACCAAAAGAATTGGATAACGTGACGTTAATCGGCATTGGCCGAGCATGATGTGGCACATAATCTAAACGGCAAGCAGGGTCTTGATTATCTAAATTGATGGTTGGTGGTGCAATGTTGTCACGAATAGCTAATACGCTAAAAATAGCTTCAATGCCACCTGCCGCACCCAACAAATGTCCTGTCATCGACTTAGTCGAGCTGACTGCCACTTTCATCGCATGTTCGCCAAATACCGCTTCAATGGCTTGAGACTCTGCCGCATCACCCGCAGGCGTACTCGTGCCATGCGCATTAATATAATCCACTTCGCTTGGCGATAAACGCGCATCTTTTAAGGCGTTACGCATCGCTGCGGCTGCACCTTCACCCGTTTCGGTCGGCGAGGTAATATGAAACGCATCATCACTCATGCCAAAACCCACTAACTCAGCATAAATATGAGCACCACGCTTTAATGCGTGTTCATATTCTTCCAGTACCATCACCCCTGCACCATCGCCCAAGACAAAACCATCACGATCTTTATCAAACGGACGACTAGCGGCTTGAGGATTATCATTACGACTCGATAACGCACGAGCGGCGGTAAAACCTGCCATACCCAGTGGTGATGAACCTTTTTCTGCACCACCCGCCACAAAGACATCGGCATCGCCATAGGCAATTAAACGCGCAGCAAGGCCAATACAATGGGTTGCAGTGGTACAAGCTGTTGCCACTGAAAAATTAGGCCCTTTTAAGCCACAACGAATAGCCAATAAGCCAGCCGCCATATTAACAATTGAACCCGGTACAAAAAAAGGCGATATTTTATTAGGCCCATCATTGAGTAGGGTTTTGTGACCGTCTTCAATCGTCGTTAAGCCACCAATACCTGAGCCTAAAGCCACTCCAATACGGTCGGCATTTTCGGGGGTAACGGTTAATTTCGCATCGTTAAAGGCTTGCATTCCTGCAGCAATACCGTAGTGCATAAACACATCGTAACGACGGACTTCCTTCGCAGGTAAATACTCTTCGGCTTTAAAGTCGCGGACTAAGCCTGCAAATCGGGTCTTATACGTACTGGTATCAAAATAATCAATGTTAGAAATACCGCTTTTACCTGCCAGAATCCCTGCCCAAGTACTCGCCACATCAACACCTAAGCTGGTTACCATACCCAAACCAGTCACAACAACACGACGGCGACTCATAACCTGCTCCTCAACATTTTAGGACTTAACCAGCAACGGCTTTTAAATTCCTGCACTTAGGGTCTGTTGATATTCTGAATTTTTTGCCTAAAAATCGTTAGAACGCCAAGTGCAATGACTTCAAAAGAAGCTTGGCTTCGACTACGCTCAGCCTCCACGACTACACTCAGCCAACGCACGAACGCTCCCTGAGCGGAGTCGAAGGGTTAATTAAGCAAACGTCAACAGACCTTAGTCTTAATTATTAACTTGATTTATTGCTTTAAGATGAACTGTAACAAACCATAAAAAAGCCGCACTGCCCGCGGTAACGGGATGCGGCTTAATTAGTACATGCCAATTATTTTGCGTTGGCAGTAACGTAATCAATGGCAGCTTGTACTGTATTGATTTTTTCGGCTTCTTCATCAGGAATTTCAGTTTCAAATTCTTCTTCTAAAGCCATGACTAATTCCACAGTGTCTAAAGAATCTGCACCAAGATCATCAACAAAAGAAGATTCGTTTTTTACGTCTTCTAATTTAACACCTAATTGCTCGGCAACAATTTTTTTGACACGATCTTCAATGTTACTCACTTTTTCTCTTCTCCTGAGGTTGGATTCTACAATTGCACAGTACAATACTTTGAACTTGCAAACAATGGCCGTAGTTTATGAAGCAATGCTAACAATCGCAACTACTAAGCCGTATTTTGACGAAAACAGTTACATATACATACCGCCATTCACCGCCAAGGTCACGCCATTTATGTAGCCTGCTTGGTCACTGGCTAAAAATAAAACAGCATGGGCGATATCTTCGGGCTGTCCTAAACGATTCGCTGGAATTTGCGCCAACATTGTTGCTTGTTGTGTTTCGGTCAAGGCATGGGTCATATCAGTGGCAATAAAGCCCGGTGCGATGCTATTGACGGTAATACCACGTCCGCCCATTTCCTTGGCTAATGCCCGACTAAAACCTTCTAAACCTGCTTTCGCGGCGGCATAGTTACATTGTCCTGCGTTGCCCATTGCACCGACGACAGAGCTAATGTTGATAATACGCCCCCAGCGCGCTTTGCTCATGCCTTTGAGACAGGCTTTCGATAAGCGGAAAATGGCACTTAAATTGGTATTAATAACGGCATCCCAATCATCTTCTTTCATCCGTAGTAGCAAACCATCACGGGTAATACCTGCATTATTGACTAGAATGACAGGTGCACCAAAATCCGCTTGGACTTGTGCCAAGAAACCATCAAGCGAAGCAACATCCGTGACATTTAATGCCATGCCTGCACCTTTCGCTTTCATTTCCTGTAAATAGGCCGTGATCGCTTCTGCACCAGCAGCAGTTGTTGCCGTACCAATCACTGTTGCACCTTGTGCAGCCAGTTGTTGGGCAATGGCTTTACCAATACCGCGACTCGCGCCTGTCACTAAAGCGACTTTACCTTGCAATGACATCGTAACCCCCTATTTATACCGCCAAAGCGGCCGCTAAACTGTTCGACGTTTCTAAAGACTCACACGCCAATCCTTTGCTTATCCGCTTATTTAAACCACATAATACTTTACCCGGCCCGCACTCAATGACACGAGTCACACCTTGCGCAGCTAACCATTCAACTGTGCCAACCCATTTGACAGGACTATACAGTTGAGCGACTAAAGCTTGACGCATGGCTTTACTATCCGCTTCCACACGTGCCGCAACATTTTGCACAACAGGGATTAACGGTTGATGAAACTCTATCGCCTCCAAGGCATCTGCAAGTTGTGCCGCCGCAGGACGCATTAAAGAACTGTGTGCAGGAACACTAACGGGCAAAATTAGTGCACGTTTTGCACCTTTTTCAGTGGCATTTTTCATTGCGGCCTGTACGGCTTCAGCTTCGCCAGCAATGACGACCTGTGCAGGCGCATTAAAATTCACCGCCTCTACAACACCCACATTGGCTGCTGCTCGACAAGCGGCGATAACATCTGCATCATCCAAACCCAAAATAGCCGCCATCGCCCCAATGCCAACAGGTACAGCTTGCTGCATTAAACGGCCACGCAACGCAACCAAACGAACACCATCGGCCAAGGAAATAACACCAGAAGCCACCAATGCCGTGTATTCACCGAGCGAATGTCCTGCCAAATATTGCGGTTGTGCACCGCCAAAGGCTTGCCAAACGCGCCACAACGCCACGCCTGCCGTCAATAATACGGGTTGTGTGTTTTCCGTTTGATTCAGTGCGGACTCATTTTCTTGGCAGAGTTGCCACAAATCCAAATTTAACGCATCGGAGGCTTCGCCAAAGGTATGACGAATCAGAGGGTATTGGTTAGCAACATCAGCCAACATGCCTAATTGTTGTGAGCCTTGACCCGGAAATACAAACGCAAGTTGTGTCATTATTTCAGCTTCCATTAAAAGTCATTCAATTTTTAAACGATTATTTCTCGGTTTTAAGGTATTTCAATTGGCCATTTTCTAAAAAAACGTCACTTTGCCAATCTTCTTCTTGCGTTAATACATTTTGCTTTTCGGCATATTCAATTAAATAGCGATTAAAGATGTGAGTATTGATCTGTGCATGAAGCCCATCATCGGCTATTTTGCTATTGGTTAATTGAATCGTATTGATAATAAGCTTGGCGACCATAAAATTGCCATTGTAGATTTTTTTCAACTCGTCTTTCGTTGTAGTTTTTTGTTGTTTTTTATCGAATTGCTGATAACTGTCCGCAAATAACGCCATTAATTTTTCAGGTTCTTTTTGCATCACAAAAGTACTGTGCTGACTCAACAACTGCTTAATCGCCTCATCGGTAATTTTTTCAAAGGCAAAGGCTGAACTACTTAACAACGCTAAAATGAGACAAAAATAACGCATTGTTGACTCCTGATTGGAGTGAAGAGATTATTGTATAGTCATTTTTGCCGCAATGAGCGACGGCACATCTTGCTCGGTTTCTTTCATCGCAACTCGTATGGCTTGGGCAAACGAGGCAATGTCGGCACTACCATGACTTTTAACCACAATTCCTGTTAAACCGACCAAGCTCGCTCCATTGTACGACCCCGGATCCATTCGTTTTTTTAAGCCTTTCCAAATGGGATAAGCAATCACACCTGTGATTTTGGTTAACCAATTACGCTGAATTTCTTCTTTAATAAAGCTCGCCATCATTTTGGCGACACCTTCAGTGGTTTTTAAGGCGATATTACCGACAAAGCCATCACAGACCACGACATCGGCTTCACCCTTAAAAATTCCATCACCTTCAACATAGCCGATATAATTTAACGATGACGCTTTCAATAATTGATGCGCTTGTTTAATTAAATCATTGCCTTTAATTTCTTCTTCACCAATATTTAACAGTGCGACTGTTGGCCGTTCAATGCCTTCTAAGGCTTGAGCAACAACACTCCCCATATGGGCAAACTGTACTAAATGGTGGGCTTCTGAGTCGACGTTTGCTCCTAAGTCCAACATATGACAGTGGCCTTTTTGGGTGGGCAACGCAGTCATAATAGCAGGGCGATCTATGCTAGTGTGTGTTTTAAGCACAAAGCGACTAATAGCCATTAACGCCCCCGTATTACCTGCACTAACACAGGCTTGCGCTTTTTTCTCATGCACTAAATTAATCGCTAAACGCATCGAAGAGTTGCGTTTGTTACGCAAAGCAACCGCGACTTTATCATCCATGGTGACCATTTCGTCGGTATGAACAATATTGACTCGTGAGGCTAACTGAGGATTTAAGTCTTTGAGATAAGGCTGAATAAGTACTTCTTGACCAACAAGAATCACGATAAGACGGGGATTTTCACGAAGGATCGATAAGGCAGCAGGAACAGTGACGCAGGGACCGAAGTCCCCGCCCATGGCATCAACAGCAAGTGTGATGGCCATAAATGACTTATTCTGTGATAGCAGCAACTGGGAACAATTGACGACCACGGTAGAAACCGTCTTTAGTCACGTGGTGACGAAGATGTACTTCACCCGTTGTTTGATCAACGCTCAATGTAGGTGCTGTAATCGCATCATGTGAACGGCGCATATCGCGACGAGCGCGGCTTTTTCGGTTTTGCTGGACGGCCATTTGAAAACTCCAAATAACAACTAGGTTTAGATTCTTGTTAGAACTTACGCACAATCATGTGTAAGTCCAACGCTTTACGCTGACGGCTTTTTAAGAGCTGCCAACACCAAAAACGGATTCTCTTTGACGGGCTCTATTGCTACTGTTTCTTCTTCGGGCTGCTCAAACGACAAAGAATCACAGTCATCGTGCATCGGCGTAAAAGGAATATTTAACAATAACTCGTCTTCAATAATCTCTGCTAAAACAACATCCTGCTCTTCGACGACTAAATAATCGACATCTTCAGGAAGTCTTTCGGCATGTTCTTCTTTATGTAACAGTGCTAAATCAATGGTCGCATGTACCAAAAGCTCCATCGGTTCTAAGCAACGCTGGCAAATCAGCGTGACAACCGTTGAAGCTTCGCCACGTAAATAGGCGACATGTTGAGCATCACGTTCAAACTGGCAATTCAGTTTTACACTACCGTTCGTATGGACTAAATCTGTCGTTAAACGACTAAATTTTACCAATGGGACATCGACTACAACCTGTGTAATTCTATCTGCCCATTTAAAAGGCTCTATCGCGGCGGGTAATGAAGTGACTGTCATAATAGGGGCGTGATGATAAGGGCAACGGTTGTTCTTGTCTATAACTTACGACGGCTATTTTACGTTGTCGGGCAGGTTTAGAACCCGCCCTTCGCCAAAAAACCTTAAACGACAGGGATTTTACCGATTTTAGCTTGCCAAATTTTGGGTGCGGTGTCGTGAACAGAGTTACCATAAACATCAACCGCCACCGAAACAGGCATATCTTCGACGACAAACTCGTAAATCGCTTCCATGCCTAAATCAGCAAAACCGACGACTTTCGCTTTACGAATCGCTTTTGACACTAAGTACGCTGCCCCGCCAACCGCCATTAAATAGGCCGCTTCATGCTTTTTAATGGCATTAATCCCTGTGATACCACGCTCAGATTTGCCAATCATGCCAAACAAGCCCGTTGCACCGAGTACCGTTTCGGTGAATTTATCCATACGCGTTGCGGTTGTTGGCCCTGCTGGCCCGACAACTTCATCACGGACGGGGTCAACTGGGCCAACGTAATAAATAAACTTACCTTTTAAATCGACAGGCAAAGGCTCGCCTTTGGCAATCATTTCAACCATACGTTTATGAGCGGCATCACGGCCTGTATACATCGTGCCTGACAATAATAAAGTTTCACCCATTTTCCATGTTTTGATTTCTTCATGGGTGATGGTGTCTAAATTGACACGGCGAGCAGAACTCGAATCCCACGTCACTTGTGGCCAATCTTCTAATTTGGGTGGCGTAAACTCGGCGGCACCTGAACCATCCAACTGAAAATGCACATGACGAGTGGCGGCACAATTTGGAATAATAGCCACAGGCAAACTCGCGGCATGGGTTGGATAATCTTTAATTTTAATATCAACCACGGTGGTTAAGCCGCCCAAACCTTGTGCGCCAATGCCCAGTGCGTTGACTTTTTCATATAACTCTAAACGCAACTCTTCGACGCGATTTTGTGCACCGCGAGCCATCAACTCTTGAATATCAACAGGATCCATTAACGACTCTTTCGCTAATAACACGGCTTTTTCGGCTGTGCCACCAATCCCAATACCCAACATACCCGGTGGACACCAACCTGCACCCATTGTCGGCACGGTTTTTAACACCCAATCAACAATAGAGTCAGAAGGGTTTAACATCGCCATTTTGGATTTATTTTCTGAACCACCACCTTTGGCCGCGACAGTAATATCCACTTTATCGCCTGTGACGATTTCGTAGTGAATCACCGCGGGTGTGTTGTCTTTAGTGTTTTGACGTTTGCCCGCAGGATCTCGCAAAATTGAAGCACGCAAAACATTATCAGGATTCAAATAAGCACGACGTACGCCTTCATTAATCATGTCATCAAGGGACATGGTCGCATCCCACTGTACATTCATCCCAACTTTAACAAAGACAGTGACAATGCCTGTATCTTGACAAATCGGGCGATGACCTTCGGCACACATACGCGAGTTAATGAGAATTTGTGCCATCGCATCTTTCGCCGCTTGGCTTTCTTCTTTTTCGTAAGCGGCATTAATGGCTTGAATAAAATCTAAAGGATGATAATAAGAAATATATTGCAGTGCATCGGCGACACTTTGAATGACATCATCTTGCTTAATAATGGTCATGACTCTCTCCTATAAAGCTGGCAGGGGCTTGCCTAAAAGTGGCGCGATTATAACACTCTATAGGACTTACGCGGTTATCGCTTATTTGCGAACATTTCAGCCACCTAATGCGACTTTATGTTCACAAAACGCGCTAATCGCGATGCGATGCGTAAGTCCCGTTTTAATTAACCGCTAAAATCTGTGCTAAAGGTAATTGAAGTTGTTCACGACTATAGTTATGCACCGCTAATAAACGCGGTGCTAATGCCCTCGCCCAATTATCATCTTCATGTAAACGCTCAAAATCTTGAGGTTGTGGTAATGGCCACGGTAAGCTTTGATAAAATGTCCAAAAATCGACATTTTCTAAATTACGCGCCAAGACATAACTACCCGATTCTGTTTTTTGAATAATACGCTGTGTTAATAAAATATCGACAAACAATGTCCATGTTTCAACCTCATGCTTACCTAAAACATGCATGGCTTCTATATCGGTGACGGTTTGACCTTCTAACTGGCGGCGATAAAAAAGTTGTAAGACATCTAATAGCGCCAAAACAGGATGGCGGTTATTTTGATGTTCTTCTTTATATAACGTTAATGCTCGACACACTTCTACACCGAGCAAAATAATCACCCATGATAAATACACCCATAATAAAAACAAGGGAAACGCCGCAAATGCACCGTAAACCAATTGATAGGATGAAAAATTCGTCACAAAAAAGGTAAAAATATTTTTGGCAACTTCTAGGAGTACCGCAGAAAAAACACCTGCTTGAAACCCTGCTTTGACGGGCACTCGACAATTGGGAACTGCGATATACAACAAACTAAAAGCCAATGCCGTAAACAAAATTGGCACGACCTGCAAACCCGGAAAAACAGAACCGACCAAGCTTTCCGCATCACTTAATACTTTTAATGAGGTTAAATACGAAGACACCGCAAACGCCGCGCCTAACAAAAATGGCCCTAAACTTAATACTGCCCAATATCGCAAGAAGCCAACCACACTTTGACGAGGTTGTTTGACTTTCCATATTTCATTAAAGGCTTTTTCGATAGTGATTAACATCATTAATGCCGTCACAAACAGCATAAACACACCTACTAGCGTTAAGTTGCTGGCTTGGGTGGAGAAGTCACTGAGATAATTTTGAATTTTTACCCCAGTATCGGGCAAAAAATGACTAAAGATAAAATTCTGAATATCGACACTAATGTGCTTTAACGAGGGAATGGCTGCCAAAATGGTAAACAATACCGTCATCATGGGCACAACGGCAAATAACGTGGTATAGGTCAATGAGGCTGCGTTTTGCCGACATTCATCTGCTAAAAATCGACGGATAACAAAGCGGGTAAAAGATTTGCTTTTTTGCCAACGGCTTTGCCATGTCATTTCTATTACTCCGTCGCTTTAGGGTACAATCCACACGGCAAGCCTATCATTGAGCATTCCCTATGTCCGAACCCTATATTTTAGTGTTGTATTACAGCCGTCATGGTAGCACACGTCAGTTGGCAAAACTGATTGCTCGCGGCGTGGAATCCGCAGGGATGAAAGCGCGTTTACGCACTGTACCGCCTATTTCTACCGTTTGTGAAGCCACAGAGGACAGCATTCCCGAAGCAGGTGATTTATATTGCAATCTGGATGATTTATCACAATGCAGTGGTTTAGTGCTAGGGAGTCCAACGCGTTTTGGCAATATGGCCGCGCCAATGAAATATTTTTTAGATGGTACAGCAGGTTTGTGGTTGAATGGCGCGTTATGCGACAAACCTGCCGCCGTCTTTACTTCAACAGGCTCATTACATGGCGGCCAAGAAAGCACGCTACTCACCATGATGCTACCTTTACTCCATCATGGCATGGTGTTGCTGGGCATTCCCTATCGTGAAGCGGCTTTAAATAGCACTCAGAGTGGTGGCACGCCTTATGGTGCATCACACTGGGCAGGAAGCGACGGTAAACGCCCTATCACTACCGAAGAACAAGCCTTGTGTATGGCTTTAGGTAAACGTCTAGTTCAATTTGCGAGAAAATAACGTGCTTCTTCATTTACGCCTAAGCTATGTGCTGTTTTTAGTTTATTTGGTGATTAGTTTACTGCTACTCAATCCTGCAAATGCGCCGATTAGTGTCGCTTTATTTTGGATTGTCGTTAAAGTTGTACCGCTATTGCTATTTGCCCCTGCGGTTTGGTTAAAAAAGAGTTATGGCTTATTGGCATTAACACTGGTGATTTTAGTCTATATGGGCTTTGCCACCATGCACTGCTTCGCTAAGGGTTTAGAGCAAGTGTTGGCATTTATTGAGCTTGGACTTTCTACTTGGCTTATTCTGACTTGCTCGAAGGCGGTAAAGAGTCAGCCACGGGGTCATGGGGCGGTGTAATCACTGCCGTAGATGCTGCCGTCTCAGTGGTCGTTTGATAACTTTGCAATTCGATGGTGTATATTGCGCCATCGTCAATTTGCACCACTTTGACAGGCAGGTAATTCAACGATTTTGCCAACCAAAACTGGGTTTTTCTGTCACTAGCTTGATGAACCCGACTGACTTTAATGGTGTCAATTTCACCATAAGGTGTCGTGATCTTCTCTGCACCTTCCAATTCAAACGCTAAAGGATTTAAACCTTTCGCATCGCCTAAACTGTATTTACCTTTCAACGTGCTTTTTTTACTTAAGTCTTGGCGAATTTGAATTTCTAAGTTTAAGGGGTCTAAGGTAGATGGCTCTGTTAAAGCGTATTGCAATGCCTCACCATTACGCTGAGCATTGGCTTGATTTTTTAGCCAGTCAAAATCAACTGTCGATTTTTTTGTTTTAAATAATATTTGCTTGGTGTTTTCATAATGCAAAGACTGCACTTTTTGACCGTCAAATTTAAAATCACTTAACTCATTGGCATTCGCAATCATGGCACTGGCATTAAACTGATAACGATATTGATGATCTGCCTGTTTCGTTAATACTCGCGTTGCCGTACCCGTTAATTGGCTATTGAGATTAAATTGATATGTTGCGGTATAGGGGATTAAATCAAAGGCATGACTGACTGAAGATGCTAGACAAGCGACAAATAACGTGGCAATTCTCATATCGCACCTTCGTAGGGGCAAATAATCATTTGCCCTATGGGTTCAAAAACAAGGGCAAATGATTATTTGCACCTACTAAAACAACAACCTAACAGGACGACTCAACACATGGTTATCTAGAACAGGAACGCCCTGTTGATAACGTAAACGACCATTAGCGAGCCAGCTTAACACTTGCGGATATAAAAGATGTTCGTACTTATGCACGCTTTCAGTAAGTGTTTGTTCGTTATCTTGCGGTAACACGTCAAAGACAGCTTGAGCAATGACTGCGCCACCATCTAACTCGTGATTGACAAAATGCACAGAACAACCATGACGTTTATCGCCACTGGCCAATACTCTTTTATGCGTATGCAAGCCTTTATATACAGGTAATAAAGAAGGATGAATATTGACTAATTTACCTTCAAAATACTGTACAAAAGCAGGCGTTAAAATACGCATAAAGCCTGCTAAAACCACGACATCGGGCTGCCAAACATCAATATGTTGCTGCATGGCCACATCAAAGGCGTCACGGTTAGCAAAGTCTTTGTGATTAATCACCGTTGTGGCAATACCTGCGTGTTGGGCGCGAACAAGACCATAAGCATCAGCCTTATTCGATAATACGCCCACCACTCGCCCTGTAATCATGCCTGACTGACAGGCATCCATGATGGCTTGCAGATTGCTACCCGAGCCAGAAATTAAAACAACAATATTAATCACTTAAGCAAAAACCACCGTTGGCTCGCTATGAGTAGAGGCAATCATTTCGCCTAAACGCCATGCCTGTTCGCCATTAGCTTGTAAATGCGCAATTGCCGCGTCTGCTTGATCAGCAGGGACAACCACAACCATACCTACACCACAATTGAAGGTACGATACATTTCAAAACGCTCAACATTGCCTTGCTGTTGTAACCATTGGAACAATGTCGGCCATTGCCAAGAGCTTTCATCGACACGCGCATCACAACCTGCAGGTAGTACACGCGGCAAATTACCCGGTAACCCGCCACCTGTGATATGGGCAATGGCATGAACAGGCAATGCTTTGATTAACGACAAAATTGGTTTGATATAAATACGTGTCGGTGTCATCACCAAATCGGCTAAAGTTTTGCCATCAATGACTTGCTGTAAATCCGCTTGAGCCACTTCGATAATTTTACGCACTAAGGAGTAACCATTAGAATGTGCACCACTTGAAGCAATACCAATTAACACATCACCGACGTTGACTTTTGAGCCGTCAATAATCTCTGACTTTTCAACGACACCCGTACAAAAGCCCGCCAAATCGTAATCTTCGCCTTCATACATACCGGGCATTTCTGCGGTTTCGCCGCCCACTAACGCACACCCTGCTTGTAAACAGCCTTCGCCAATGCCCGTGATGACCGTTGCAGCCGTATCAACCGACAAATGACCTGTTGCGTAATAATCTAAAAAGAACAACGGTTCAGCACCACAAACCACTAAATCATTGACACACATCGCTACTAAATCAATACCGATGCTTTCATGGCGATTCAATTGCAAAGCCAAGCGTAATTTTGTGCCAACACCGTCTGTACCTGACACTAAAACGGGTTGTTTGTAGCCCGCAGGAATTTCACATAAAGAGGCAAAACCACCTAAGCCGCCGAGCACTTCGGGACGCTTGGTACGTTTAGCGACACTTTTAATGCGTTCAACTAAATGATCGCCTGCATCGATATCCACGCCTGCATCTTTATAGCTCAAGGAAGGTTTCGAGTTGCTCATGGTGATTTCCAATGTAAATAAAGCGTAATGGGCGCGCATTTTAGCCGTTTACTCCGCGATGCTAAAGAGTATTTGACCAACTAGCACCGATAAAGCCTAGAAATTAGCGCAAGAGTTGCGTATGGTTAGCGCGATTTTCTCAGGAATTAGATGTAATGACTGATTTTTATCGTTTGGGCATAAAAATAGGTTGGGTAGGTTTGTTCTGCACCTCGGCACTCTCTTGCTATGCGAACGGCTGGAGCGAAGACTTTTTAGGCTTAACGGGTACAACCATCGCCTTTGACTCCCCTATCATCCAAAACGCACTCATCAACGATAAATCGCCTGACTTAGGTGTATTATTACAAAAAACAGGCCTGAAACCGTGGGCAGGAGCACGAATTTGGCTAGTGCAAGCCATCGACAATAAAGTTCAAGCATTTCCCAACAACACTCTACTTAAAAATGAAGCGAATCGTCGTGGACTGTCATTAAATACCACACTCAATGACGCTGATAAAATTCCGCTGCAACAAGCATTAGAACAACCAAAAACTAACGCACTGAAAAATTTACTGGCCATACAACACAGCGATGCCCTAGTTGTCTTAACCAACAAGAACAACAACTACTCATGGCAATTAGTCTCACCACCACAACAATACATCGGAACAATGACAACGGAGGGCTTAAAATATTTACCGCACATTTGGTCAGAAAATTTAGCCATGTCTTATCAATGGCCGGAATTAAAAAAGAATATTTTGGTACGCATTAATGGTATTAGAGGCTTAGCACAATTTAAAACCGCTGAAACAGTCTTAAAAACAGGATGCTCGTCGCTGCAAGTGTTACAAGTTTCCTCTCAGAACGCCTACTTCTCTTGCCAAAGTAGCAATAACTTAATCCCTGAAAAATTTAAACTGATTCCACAATTAGTCCCTCAACCCTTGCTCAGTTTAGGCTTAGATAACACCGCGCTGATGGGACAACAATTAGCCCAACGTTATATTGCCTATCAGTGGCGTGACTTTTATTAATTATAAAAATAACTAGGATGATAAAAAATGAATAATTTAATTAATCGTTGGCCAGTTTGGTTGAGCATCGCCGTGCTTGTTTGGTTAGTTCATGCCCTTCAAGCCATTTTAATGCCATTTTTTGTCGGGGCATTACTCGCCTATTTATGTAATCCCTTAGTGAATCGTTTAACACAATGGAAACTTAAACGCGCTTCTGCTGTTACTGCGGTATTTAGCATTTTATTTGTCAGTATTTCTGCGGTCTTTATTTTATTAATTCCTGTGTTATGGCGACAATTTATTTATTTAGAATCTAGATTACCCATGTTATTAAAGTGGGTTAATCGTAAAGGGATTCCGTGGATTGAAAGTCATGCTCATGTTGAGCTTGATCGTTTGGATATGGATTTAATTACCACATGGCTAAGTTCATACTGGCAAGAAGCAGGAACAGCCGCCAGTAATGTGTTAACACGAGTGGCTCAGTCCAGCCTTGATATCATTAGTATTGTCGGTTTAATTTCCTTGATTCCCGTCGTGACGTTTTACTTATTATTAGATTGGGATAAATTAATCAACAACATCAAAGAATTAATTCCAAGGCATATTGAGCCAAAATTCAGCCAATTAACCATTGAATGCAATGAGGTACTTTCCGCCTTTCTACGCGGCCAACTGATTGTCATGCTCTTACTGGGTATTATTTACGCTGTAGGCTTGCAAATCGTCGGCATTAAACTGGGTATTATTATCGGTTTATTAGCGGGCTTAGCGAGTATCATTCCCTACTTTGGTTTTATTGTTGGTATTATTAGTGCCAGTATTGCCGCACTCTTTCAGCATGGACTAAAAATTGATCCCCTATTCAGTGTATGGATTGTATTCGGTATTGGCCAAATATTAGAAGGTTGGGTGCTACAGCCTTATTTGATTGGCGATAAAATCGGCTTACCACCTGTCGGCGTTATTTTTGCCGTCATGGCAGGTGGTCAATTGTTTGGTTTTGTTGGTATGTTATTGGCTTTACCTGTTGCAGCGATTATTATGGTACTTCTGCATCATGCCCATACACGTTATCGTCAAAGTGAATTTTATCAACGTACGGAATCGGGCAACTCATGAAGCCCTCTTATAACAGTCAACTGGTGCTAAATTTAGGCCCTCGTTTAGATGCGCGGCTAAGTGATTTCGCAGGCCCTCATTGGGCTGCTATTATTTCAGCCATTAACGAACTCCTCAACGGAGTCTCTGAACGTTGTTTTGTCTATGGTGAACCTGATACAGGAAAAACACATTTATTAGCCGCCGCTTGTGAAGCCTACTCAGAACAAGGTTACACCACTGTTTTACTGTCGTTACGTGAGTTATTGGCCAGTAAATCACCCGACTCATTAGAAAGTTTAGAAAACTACCAATTAATTGCCTTAGATGATATTGAAGTTATTCAACAACACGATGACTGGCAAGAAGCACTATTTCATTTATTAAACCGTGCGCAAGAGAATCAAACACGTATTTTGTTAGCCGCTCGTGCCTCTCCTACGCAATTAGGGTTACAATTACCCGATTTAGTGTCCAGACTGAGTCAAGCCGCGTGTTTTCACATTCCTAATGGTGAAGACGAAGTTGACCGTCATGCGGTATTATTAGCCGCACTGGGCCGCCGAAACATTCATCTTGAAGCCGATGTCATTCGCTATTTACTCATTAAAGGCCCTCGTTATACGGGGCTTTTATTAAAACATTTAAGTTACTTAGAAGAAGTCGCATTACAACAACGAAAAAAATTGACGCTACACTTCGTTAAACAATTAACTGAGTCACTGTAAGAATGACTCAATACCAGAACCAGAGATAAGCACTTAAGATGAACGACTCCGAAATCACCTCATCCGAACATAATGCAGAGTATTCTATTGATGAACTCGCACGAATTGCGGGTGCAACTGTCCGCAACGTCAGAGCCTATCAAGATAGAGGCATTTTGCCGCCACCTGAACGCCGTGGTCGCAGTGGCATTTATACTCATGCACACTTAGCCCGTTTACGTATGATTGGCCAATTATTAGGCCGTGGCTATAGCATTGCCAATATCGGTGAATTAATTGGCGCATGGGAGCAAGGCCAAGATGTCAGTCAGCTTCTTGGCTTGGAATCCGCTATTACTAGCCCTTGGTCTGATGAAACACCAACATATTATGAAGCCTTAGAACTACTCTCCTTCTTTGGCAAAAATGTGACTCAAGAAGAAATTCTGCAAGCATGCCAACTGGGCATTATTGAGTTTGTTGGCGATGGCACACGCTTTAAAGTCGCCAGTCCACGTTTATTACATGTCGGTAAAGAGCTAGTTTCTCTTGGCTTACCCTTAAAAGAATTACTGCTCATCATTGACGGCCTGCGCGACAACGTAAACCGTGTGGCTAATATGTTTGTGGAGGTGATTGCACGTTTGATTGATACCTCAGGCAAAACAAGCATCCCCTCACGCGAAGAAACAGCACACTTAGCCGAGATTATTTGGAAAATGCGCCCTCTCGCTGACGTTGCCGTTGATGCCGAAGTTGCACGCGCAATGGAACTCGCCATCAACAATTACTTTGGCGAACGTTTAGACTCGATTATGCAAAATATAAACAATAAAGAGCCGAAAAACGTATAAAGCAAAGTAACATCTGTTAACTAGCGTAACGTCGGTTACTCATGGTACATTCTCGCCGCTGGGTTAACCGACTAACGGCAACAGAAACACACAAGAAAACGCGCGCATTTTGCTTTAGAATGTGCAACCAAAATAAAAAACAACAAGCTTATTTGGAGACTCTTCCGATGCCTATTTTTCAGGGCCGCCTTATCACTTGTTTGATTCTGTCTGCTTTTTCTGCAACTGCATGGGCTGATCGAATCTTAGTCAATACTACAGCCGATCAAAGTACTAACGATGAGTTTTGCTCATTGCGCGAAGCGATTAGTTATATTAATTTGAAGATTAGTAAAAAAGCCACTATTGACGAAGAATTAGCTATTATTGCTGGAACTTCACCCAGTTTCGCCCTAGACACTGCTCAAGCGACTACTGCACTAAACGCCGAAAAAGCAAAAGCCACGCCTAACACCGCCGAAATTACCCGCCTAGAAGCTCAAATTAAAGCCATTCAAGATAAGTATGATGCAGGTTTGCAAGCACTGAATACTAAGCTTCAAACTCAGGAAAACGAGCTATCACTTGAAACAGACGCAAAAAAAATCCAATTAATTAATGACAACATCGCCACATTAAAAGCTAAAATTAAGATTCAACAAGAAGCCAAAACAACCAAAGAAAAAGAACTACAAGATTATAGAGATAAAGGCGTTAACGGCTGTAAAAGTGCTTCCAGTGATTCAGTAGAAACTGTCCAACTTCAAAACTCTAAAACTCCCTACGAAATCAACAATAGTCCAATTATTGTCAATATGTCGGTGAGTTTTGTATTAGCAACACCTTCTACTAATACTGAGGTGTTCAATCTTGAAAAAACAGGTGCTGATATTGAGCCTCGCACCGTTATTAAAGCGGTAGGGAATCATGCTTTATTTATCATTGATGATGGTAAAAATAGTGACTCGACAACAACGACTAACTCTAGCACAGTTATATTTGCCAATATTGATTTTCAAGGCTGTGGCACCAATTTTTGTGAGGTTAATGGGGGGCTTTTTTTTAATAAAGAAGAACTTATTATTAACAACAGTATCATCAGCGGTGGTCATGCCAGCGAACTTGGTGGAGCTATTTATAATGCCAAGAATGCTATTTTTGTAGGTAGTGGACTGTTATTTAAAAATAATCAAGCGAGTGATGGTGCAGCTATTTATTCTGAACAAACCGCCATTTTTCTCTCAAGCTCACTTTTTACTAGCAATACAGCTTTAAGTAGCATCGTCACTGTTGCCAATCAGACATCTCCTGTTCGACAATCGGATTATCCCTCTATCATCAACAGCACGTTTTCTGGCAATACAGGAACAGCTATTTCTTCACGCAGTTCATTAACATTAAAAAACTTAACCATCGTTTTGAACAGCAATGGAATTAACTTTAATAATGAACCTCCCTTTCTGTATAGCTCAATTGTCGCAGGAAACATCCAAAAAGATTGCCTCAATGTAGGTGCTATTTCAAGTGATAAACAAAATATCACCTATGTTGCACACAATGTTTACCAAACGGGGTGTGAATTAACTTCTACATTTACAGATGTTAATTTCTATAATCCAAATCATCAAAAACTGGCTAGCACAGTAAAAATCCTTGCTGATACCGATATCAATGGTAAAAAGACAGGTGACAAATGCGCCGCCCCGCCCGCCCAAGGTTTATTATGCCCATTATCCGATAATGGCGGCCTGACTAACACGCATAAACCACGTTTGCTAGTAGAGTATAAGTCACTATCAGACTCTCCGATTGTTAATAAAGGCTTCCTTTCAACGATTGCATATTCAAAGTGTCCTGACTTAGATCAACGTGCACGCACTCGCACAAGTTGTGATATTGGTGCGGTCGAATTACAAGGACTGATTGCGTCCACACAAGGGCAAGATATTACCTACGGACAAAAAGCCATCTTTGATATATTTGAAAAAATTGGTGACGGAGAATTATTACCTGCCGAACAATGCACGGCAATGTTTGGCTCTATTGTTGATGGTTACAAAGATGGTTGCTTACGTTTGTTAAATTTCCCTACTAAAGGCGTAGTCAATTTCGATAATCAAAATCATCAAGTGATATACAACACAACGCTACCAGACTTTCACGGTTTTGATAAATTTTCTTATCTCATGACCACCACAATTAGCCGTTTTAGTGATGCTCGCAACGATCAAGAAGTCAAAATTGATGTCAAAGTTGTTTCTGATCCCGCTACACCTCTTAGTTCAAAATCATTAGATACGGGTACAACCAGTATTTTCTCTTTACTCATGCTTAGCCTCTTAATGGTGTGGCGACGGACACGTTGAGGATAATAATAATGAAATTTCTTCATGCTTTTTGTTTGGCCTCCATTTTTGTGGCTAGCCAGAGCTACGCAAGAGTTGTTGTGACAGTCAATACAACCAACGATGAAAATGGTGAAAATCTCGCCAACTGCTCACTACGTGAAGCGGTACATGCCGTAAACACCCATCAAACATTTGGAGGATGTGCCGCAGGTGAGATTTATGGCACTAATGTCATTTCTTTGGCGAATGCAACATACATTCTTAGTAAGGGTGAAATTACTATTAGCCACGAAGTGACTATTGATGGTTTTTTTACCGCAAATGCAGAGCTTGAGGATACTATTTCAGGTACAAAGCCCAGAAGAATGCCTCCCTCAACTACCATTGATGGAAAATTTAAACGAATATTTAATACCTCCGTAGATAAAAAGAGTTTAACTTTAAGAAATCTAGTGCTGACTCACGGCAAGGCTGATTTAGGCGGTGCAATTCTCGCGGGTGGCCAAGTTGACCTAGAACATGTTGTTTTTGTAGATAATGAAGCAACAGTAGCAGGTGGTGCTATTTATCTAAGCGGTCGTGATACAGGTCTTAACATCGTAGAAAGCACACTCACAAAAAATAAAGCAGACAAAGGTGCAGTATTAGGGATGTCATGTATTGACTACCTCAATCCCCTTTCAAGAAATATTACGTTCACCAGTAGTAGCATTATTGATAACGGTAACAATGAGAATCTCAGTGTTATTCACGGCTGTGGCAAAATATCTTTAACCATTGATACCAGTACTATTGCCCAAAACATGGCCAGTACCGTGGGTGGAGTTTTGTATTTTGCAGACCCACAAATAGATAAAGCAAGCGTATTAACACTGAACAGCACAACCGTTGTTGAAAACAAAATAGCTCCTGCATTAACTTATGGTGATCTGGGTCTGCTATCGCTTAACTCTTCAGTTATTGCCTTCAATGATGTAGGTTGCTCGGCAAAAGCGGGTAGCAATACTCTGTACAATAATGGCGACTCTGTTGGTGCATATAATACGCTGCAAAAATGTCCACTAAAATATAGCACAACAAATACTTCACCTAAACTAGACATTAATTTAGATGAACACGCTGATGCTGATTTTGCGACAGAACTACACCCATTAGCCAACTATGGCGGTTACACGGATACTTACTTACCTAAACTCAGCTCTAAATATATTTTGAATAAAGCTGTAACATCCTTATGTAAGTCGATAGACCAACGAGGAAGCAATACAGTCACGACCCAAGCCGCAACCATTTGTGATGCAGGCTCTGTTGAAAGACGTGCGGCTATCGCTATTTTTGACGCAACTAAAATTATAACCAACCAAGATGAGTCAAATCGTATCACTGAAGTTGATGTCTTAGAAAACGACATGCCTAGCGAAACAGAAACAACGCGCGGCGAGTTTGGTAAAGATCCCGTAACAGGTAACTATTTGATTCAATTAACCGAAACGGCTAATAACAGATGTACGATTGTACACAAAGAAAATCAAAGACCTATTATACGTTTTGACAACAAAGGAATTCCCCTCGAAGAAGCGCGTGCCGTTACATGCAAATATAAGTTTACCGATAGCAATGGTAGTCTTTCTACAGAAGGGGTTTTGCAATTTAGAACTGTGAATAAACCGCCTATTGCTACCGAGGATACTTATACGCTTGCTAGTGGTACATCAAAAATAGCACTTGATTTATTAAACAACGATCATGATAAAAATGACGGTGTTTATGGTGGCCTCTGTACTGATGCGAGTAACGTCAAATGTAATGGATTTTATATTAGAATCGTTTCTCAACCCACCGTAGGTGTCATTGAGGCCGAAAGAACAGGAAACTGCCCAGACTACGATGATGGTAACAAGTACAAATGTTATGGCGGACATATCACTTATCGTGCTAACAATGTTTTATCGCCCTTTAACGATAAATTCACTTATGTTGTCTACGACATCGACAAAACTGCCTCAAACGAAGCTACCGTAACCATTATTAACCAAACAGGCGTAAACGAAGAATCAAATTCTGGTAGCTTGGGTTTATTCACTTTGTTAGGCTTAGGTGGCTTGGCGTTTTATCGTCGTTTTAGGAAATCTTACGTTGGTTAATTTATCTCGTGTTCTATTGATGGTGGGTTGTGGCTTGCTGATAAATGCCCCTACCCTCTGTTTGGCTGCGGAAACGTCAGTACAAACTATCAGCGACAAAGCTTCGTTAGAAGTGCCAGAATTAATACAAGTTTTGAGCATCGATGGCCAAGAAGGTAACGGTAATTTACTTGGTAGCCGCGCTCATGTGCAATCATTAACTGTCGGTGAGCATGTATTAAGTGTACGTTATACACAGTTATTTAATATTAATGCCGATGAACACGACATTCTGAAATCTAAACCTATGGCCATTCGCTTTACCGCTGAAGCAGGTCAAACGTATCAACTCAGCGTCACCCCGCCCAAACGTTACGATGCCGCCAAAGAGTTTGCCAAACAGCCTGATATTCGTTTAGTCAACAAAACAGCGGGCACTAGCCAACAAGCCATACAAATTAAGTCATACGCGGAAGCGTCATTAGTTGATAGCATCGGCAAAGCCTTTCAAAGCAGTGATGAGTCTGTCAGCAAACAATCCGATAATGTGCAGCTACTCCAAGATATTTGGCTACGCGCAACAGCTACTGAACGCCAAGCGTTTGCAGCTTGGTTGGCCAATAAAGCCGCTACCGCCAAATAATCTACTACTCAAAATAACGCAGGTGAACATTATGTTCACCTGCATTATTGAGCTGTTTCCACCTATTACTTGGCTATTCTTGTGGCTGAACTTTCTGTCCTAACTCGTACCAGTCAACATGACGGGTTAAAAACATCATGACCGCAATCAGTACAAAGACCAAGACTGAACCTAACATCAACGTGTAATCTTCAGACTGCAAAATCACAAACATCGTGCCGTACATGGCCGCTAAAATTGTGCTAAACAACAACGAACGAGCAATACTTTTTAAGACATAACTGACATAAAAAGTCATCAGACTGATACAGGCGGCACTCGACACGCCATAGGCTAGCGCAAAATTGATATGCTCACTAAACGACAGCAGCAAGACATAAAACACCGCCAACGCCGCACCGACTAGAGCATACTGCATCGGATGAATACGCAAGTCTTTCAAAATCTCAAAGAGAAAAAACGCCCCAAAGGTGATGACTAAAAATAAAGCTGCATATTTAATGGCGCGATCGGTCATTAAATAAACATCCACTGCTTGAATAAAACTGACACCAAAGCTCCCTGCTACCGCCAAATTATTTGCATCTCCCTGAGAATACTCTGCTCTGGTATTTGAACTGACTGGACGATGAAATGCTTGTTGTAATTGCTTGCATGACTCCGTGTTGGCATCCATACAACCTGCCAATAATTGGCTATTCCGATTAGCAATATAGGTGTTTTTCCAATCTGCATTAAAACTTTTGCTGGTGATATTTTTCGTCGGTAATGACTCTCCAAAAAAGCTAGGATGCGGCCAATTTGCCACCATCGCTAATGACAACTCTTTACCCAAAGGTAAAAACTGTAAACTGCCAGTTCCTGCCATGTCCATTGACACTGTAAAGTCAAAACGATTACTTTTTGGCAAATCCTGCAAACTAGTATGGGTATAAACGACTGCTAAAGGATTGATTTCTTCATCACGCGGAAACTCAAAAACAAACTTTTGCTGATTCATGGTCAAGACAGGTTGACTTTTCAGGCCACGTAAATCGGAAAGATAAATTCGCATTTTAGCCTTTGACCAATCCACTTGTTGATTAGCTTCAGGATGAAGTAACTTATCATTTAAGACAAAATGTCCTGTCATTATCGCTTGATTATGATAACTAATGGCGCGATAAATACCACGCTTAAAGCTTTGGTCATCAACATCGACCTTATTTTTCCATTCCATAGATTCAGGACTAATGACCACTTGATTTCGACTGGTACACACTTTGCTTTTTTTATCATCAGAACAATCATACGTGGAGGTAACAGGCACGATAATAAACGGCGTTAGTACCGTTTGACTATTGACGTTATTACGTGCGATATCTTGTATCACTCGCTGATAATTGCCTTGCCTTTCATAGACAGTGCCGCGAATAACGGCAAAAGCAATTAAGAATAAGACGATCAGTAACGAGATCATCATAATTTTAGAACTGAGTACGCGTTGCATGATTAAACCCCTTTATAGCTATGAATATATAAAAGAGTTTGGCAATGAGAGATGTGCTGACTGTCAGCGCAACGTGAACTTAAAGTGATTTTTCGATGAAGACAGGAAAATACAGTTGAACTGCTACCCCCTCTTCTACATTGCTAATAACAACCGTTGCTTGATGTAAGTGCATGACTTCTTTGACTAAAGTCAAACCTAAGCCAGTACTTTTGCGTTGTGTGTCAGGGCGAGGCAAAGAATAATAGCGATTAAAAAGTTGTGTTAATGCATAGTCAGGAATGTGCTGTCCTTGATTCTGTATCGTCAAAACATAGCCTGTTATTTGCTTCTCACCACGAATCAATATCTTTTTACCGACTGGCGTAAAATCTAAGGCATTATCAATAATATTAGACAATGCCTGCTCTAGCCAAAAAGACTCCGCCTCAATGAGCAAATGCGGGGGTAACTCTAACTGACATTGAATCTGCCTCTGCTGAAATTGTGGTGCTTTATCGGCTAATACTTTCTGAATGATCGCCGTCAAATCAACTGTCGTTTTCACCAATACTTGCTGTTTCTCTAAACGTGCTAACAGTAATAAGTGATCAATAAGCCGTTTGAGTTTGTCCGTTTGCTGTTGAATATTGTCGCAAAAACGCAGACGGTCTTCAGTAGGCAATTCATCCTGCAATAACTCGGCACTGGCTTGAATAGCGGTTAAAGGACTTTTGAGTTCATGGGTTAAGGTATGGACATAGTTTTCGACATACTCTTTACCCTCTAATTGTTGGCGCATTTGGTCGATGGCAACAATGAGTTGGTTTAATTCTTGAGCTGCCCAAAAGTGTAAAGGCTTGCGCTGCAATGGCGATAAGGTCAGTGCATATTGAGCGACTTGATAAATCGCATGACGTAACCACCACGCCACCAAAGCACTAAAAAACAAAGATAACACCACAACAATCGCGCCCTGTTTGAGCATTTGCTGTTGCGCGCGCTCAATAAAGGGCTGCATGGCACGTCCTGCTTTTGATAAGCTGACGACACCAATAATGCGTTGTTTGTCCATAATCGGCGCAGCGACATACATCACGGAGCTGTTGGCATCCTCAGGACTACTGCGCGTTGACCGAACACCATAACGCCCTTGTAGGGTTAAATAGACATCATTCCATTGCGAGTAATTTTGACCTGTCGCCTGCCCTTGTGAGTCGTATAACACAATGCCCTGATCGTCCGTGATATACAGTTGTTGTGAAACGCTATTTTTGTCACGCTCCCAAATACGCGCACGTAACGGCCGAGCTAGGACTTGAGCAATTTTTTCTTGAAATTCAGGTGTTTGTAGGCGTTTATTTTTAAGATCATCGGCAACCAAAGCAGAAATGACATTGGCATTATCCGCGAGTGTATCTTCAATCGCTTGTTTGACACTCGGTTTGACTTGGTCTTGTAGGGCATTGATGGTGACATACGCGCCAACCAACAACACGATGGCAAACGCCGACCAAATCCGTAAAAAAATCGACATAATGATTAGATCTTACGTAAACTGTAGCCGACACCACGATGAGTGATAATGACTTCTTGCTCGTTAATAAGATGCAGTTTTTGCCGTAAACTCTTGATATGCGTATCAATGGTACGCTCGACACTGTGATCGGGATTTTCCCACGCGGCTTGCATCAATTGATAACGTGACCATACACGCTCAGGCTGTTTTAATAATACCTCTAACAAGCGATATTCATAACGCGTTAACGACAACAATTGGCCATAATAACTGACTTGCATTTTTTCGGCATCATACTGCCAAATACGTGGCGTTGACATACTTTCAGCCAACACAACAGGCGTAGAAACGGGCAAAACTGGCGTAAAACGTCGCCAAATCACCCGAATACGGGAAATGATTTCACGAGGGCTAAAAGGCTTGGCGCAATAGTCATCCGCACCAATTTCTAAACCAATAATCCGCTCAACTTCTTCATTACGTGCCGTTAAAAACAATAACGGCGTTTGATGTTGCTGGCGAATTTTTTTGCATAAATCGAAGCCGTTACAATCGGGTAAACCGACATCTAACACAATAAAATCAACAGCATGCTGCTCTAAATAGACCAAGGCAGGTAATCCCACGCTAAACCATTGCACCTGCCAACCTTCACGCTGCATGGCATAAATCAATGTCTCAGCGATGGCTTCGTCATCTTCTATCAATAGGATTGTTTGGGGCATAATAAAATAAAACGGTTAATTGGGAGTACGGTTAACGTTGTGTTAAAGAATATCTTCTTCATCTAACGGTAAGATATCCTCTATTTCTGGAAAATCAATCTCTAAGGGCAGCCAAGAAGCCAATAATGCCACTAAAGTATCGTCTGTCATTTTGAACCACCAACAACTCAAATTTGCACAAAACGCCTGATTACAGCCGTTATAAAAAACGGTATTTACCGCAGGCAAATACCGTTTATATATTATAGATTGGCGAATAAATTCGCCCCTACAGTATTACAACAATTTACGACCTTTACCTGCGGCAATACGCAAACGTAAACCGTTTAAGCGAATAAAGCCTTCTGCATCTTTTTGATTGTAAGCACCGCGATCGTCTTCAAACGTGGCGATATTGGCATCAAAAATTGAATCGTCAGATTTACGACCTGCAATATAGACATTACCTTTGTATAACTTAACTCGCACCACACCATTAACATAATGTTGTGATTGGTCAATCATCGCTTGCAACATTTGACGCTCTGGACTCCACCAATAACCGTTATACACCAAGCTGGCATAACGTGGCATCAGTTCATCTTTCAAATGTGCCACTTCACGATCTAAGGTGATGGATTCAATCGCACGATGCGCGCGCAACATAATCGTGCCGCCCGGTGTTTCGTAGCAGCCGCGAGACTTCATGCCAACATAACGATTTTCAACCAAGTCTAAACGGCCGATACCGTGTTTGCCACCCAAGACATTTAACTGCGTTAACACTTGTGCGGGTGTTAAATCTTCACCGTTAATAGCAACAATGTCACCCTTGCGATACGTTAACTCAACATATTCGGGTTTATCTGGTGCTTTTTCTGGGCTAACCGTCCAACGCCAAATATCTTCTTCAGGCTCCCAATAGGGGTCTTCTAAACCGCCGCCTTCATAGGAGATATGCAGCAAGTTGGCATCCATCGAATATGGTGATTTTTTGCCTGCTTTGTTGTAATCAATCGGAATATTACGTTCGGCGGCATAATTCATGAGCGTTTCACGGGAGGTTAAGTCCCACTCACGCCACGGCGCAATCACGCGCACATTTGGCGTTAAAGCATACGCGCCTAACTCAAAGCGTACTTGGTCATTACCTTTGCCCGTTGCGCCGTGAGAAATAGCGTCTGCGCCTTGCTCTTGGGCGATTTCTACTAGACGTTTGGCAATTAACGGACGGGCAATCGACGTACCTAATAAATACTCGCCTTCATAGACAGCATTGGCACGAAACATCGGGAACACGAAGTCACGAACAAACTCTTCACGCAAATCTTCGATATAGATTTTTTCTACGCCCATTGCTTGTGCTTTGGCGCGCGCAGGTTCTACTTCTTCACCCTGACCAATATCGGCGGTAAAGGTAATCACTTCACAGCCATAATTCTCTTGTAACCATTTGACAATCACGGAGGTATCTAAACCACCTGAGTAGGCTAAAACAACTTTTTTAATGTCTGCCATGTTCGTTAACCTTTAAATAAGCCATGCAAAAACCGCGCTATTCTACGTTATTTAATCCGTTATTGACTATGAGAGTTTTAGATACAACTAAAGCCTACGGTTAAGTCTTAACAAGCCTATAGTGCTTCGACAGATAAACACTCCACATCTCAAACCTACCGCTGACTGATAGTCAAAAACTATGATGCCCATAGTATTAAGTCATTGGTAATAAACGCAGGGGTTGTCTAAGATTTTTCTACCAACCCATAACAAGCCATAAAGGAATGTATCATGAGCAACGAATCTAAATGTCCCTTTGCCGCAACGCATAACAAAACCACCGCAGGTGTTCGCTCCAACCGCGATTGGTGGCCGAAGCAATTAAATCTGAATATTTTGCATCAACACGCGCCCACCTCTAACCCGATGGATGCCGATTTTAACTACTCCGAAGCTTTCAAAAAGCTAGACTTTAACGCCTTAAAACAAGACTTAACCGCCTTAATGACCGATTCACAAGACTGGTGGCCAGCCGATTGGGGGCATTATGGTGGTTTATTTATTCGAATGGCGTGGCACAGTGCAGGTACTTATCGTACGGCCGATGGTCGTGGCGGCGGCGGTAAAGGTAATCAGCGTTTTGCGCCGCTGAATAGTTGGCCAGACAATGGCAATCTCGATAAAGCCCGTCGTTTGTTATGGCCGATTAAACAAAAATACGGGAATCAAATCTCATGGGCTGATTTGATGATTTTGGCAGGGAATGTCGCGCTAGAATCCATGGGCTGTAAAACTTTTGGTTTTGGCGGTGGTCGGGTCGATATTTGGCAGCCCGAAGAAGATATTTACTGGGGTGCAGAACAAGAATGGTTAGCCACGAGTGATAAGGCTAACAGCCGTTATTCAGGCGAACGCCAACTCGATAATCCTTTAGCTGCGGTACAAATGGGCTTAATTTATGTCAATCCTGAAGGGCCTGACGGTAATCCTGATCCTGTCGCTTCGGGACGTGATGTCCGCGAAACCTTTGCACGTATGGCGATGAATGATGAAGAAACCGTTGCCCTAGTAGCAGGAGGCCACACTTTTGGCAAAGCGCACGGTGCAGGTGACCCTAGTTTGGTGGGAGCAGCCCCCGAAGGTGCAACATTAGAAACTCAAGGTTTAGGCTGGATCAACCAATTAGGCACAGGTAAAGGCGCAGACACAACGACAAGCGGCATTGAAGGTGCATGGAAACCCAACCCCACAACATGGGATAACGGTTATTTTGATACCTTGTTTGGCTATGAATGGGAACTCACAAAGAGTCCCGCAGGCGCACATCAATGGGTGGCTAAAGACTGCAAAGCAGAACATTTGATTCCTGATGCCCACGATCCAAGCAAAAAACATCCACCGATGATGACGACGGCAGATTTATCCTTACGTTTTGACCCTGCTTACGAAAAAATCTCGCGCCGTTTTCATCAAGACCCACAAGCTTTTGCCGATGCTTTTGCCCGTGCATGGTTTAAATTAACTCATCGCGATATGGGGCCAAAAGTATTGTATTTGGGTAGTGAAGTACCTAGCGAAGATTTAATCTGGCAAGACCCCATTCCTAGCGTTGACCATGAATTAATTGACTCACAAGATATTGCCGCACTCAAAGCACAAATTTTGGCTTCGGGTTTAAGTGTGGCGGAATTAGTTTCAACTGCATGGGCATCGGCTTCTACTTTCCGTGGCTCAGACAAACGTGGTGGCGCAAATGGTGCGCGGATTCGCTTAGCTCCACAAAAAGATTGGCCTGCTAATCAACCTGCACAACTTGCCAAAGTCTTAGCGGTATTAGAAAGCGTTCAACAAAGCTTTAATGACGCTCAAACGGGCAGCAAAAAAGTCTCACTAGCGGATTTAATCGTGTTAGGGGGAAATGTCGCTATTGAGCAAGCGACAGGTTCTAGCGTCACTGTGCCGTTTAATGCAGGTCGCGCCGATGCTTCTGCCGAACAAACTGATATTGAGTCTTTTGCGGTATTAGAACCACAAGCCGACGGTTTCCGTAATTATGAACAGAAAGCCTTTACGGTACACGCCGAAGAGTTATTGGTGGATAAAGCCCAATTACTAACCCTCAGCGCGCCCGAAATGACGGTTTTAGTGGGTGGTTTGCGAGTACTTGGAGCGAATACAGACGGTTCAACTTATGGTTTGTTTACGCAACGACAAGGGCAATTAAGCAATGACTTTTTTGTCAATTTGTTAGATATGAACACCGTTTGGCAACCTACTTCTGAACAAGCGGATTTGTTTGAAGGTCGTGACCGTAAAACAGGTGCGGTAAAATGGTTAGGGACACGTGTAGATTTAGTCTTTGGCTCTAACTCACAACTACGCGCCCTTGCCGAGGTTTATGCTCAACAAGACGCACAAGCCAAGTTTGTCCGTGACTTTATCGCTGCATGGACAAAAGTGATGAACTTAGACCGTTTTGATTTGGTTGAATAAGCATTTTACCGTTCGTGGCGAGCTTGTCGAACCAGTGGTATCAAGCACTTCGACAGGCTCAGTGCGAACGGTAAATATAAACAAACTTTCACATGGGTACTTATCAGCCTATCCAACAATGAACCCCTTGCGTTAAGACTCCCCTTTCGCTTGGGTTACATTTTTCGATGACACTGCTTTAGGCTTTGGCCAAATGCGAATTCGATGCCGCCCCGCTTCTTTAGCGGCATAAACACCTTGGTCAGCGTTATCAATTAAGGTGGTAATGCTATTGCCGTCATCAGGCGTTAATGTCGCAAGACCAATACTCACCGACAACATTTTGCCTGCTTTTGAGCTTCGATGAGGAATCGCTAACGCATCTATCGCTTTTTGCACTTCTTGTGCGAGAACATATGCCCCTTCACTATCCGTATTTGGCAGTAACAACACAAACTCTTCGCCACCATAACGAGCCGCCAAATCGGCAGGACGGGTTGCCATTTTCTTTAAGGTACGTCCGACTCGGCTTAATGCTTTATCGCCTTCTAAATGGCCATAGGTGTCGTTGTAGGGTTTAAAATGGTCAACATCTATAAACATTAACGAGATAGGATGCTTTTCGCGCTCGGCCACGCCCCACTCACGCGCTAAAGTCTCATTAAAATGACGACGATTGGCCAATGTTGTTAACGCGTCTTCTTGAGAAATACGCGCCATCTCTTGACTGAGTTTATCGAGCTGTTGCTTTTCGATCTCAATTAAACGTGACTGCAAAAAAGCACGGCGATCACGTTGGTCAATCATAAAAGCAATCACTAAACCAATGACATTTGATAAACCCGTATATTGTGAGTACTGACCAAAATCGACTTTTAAGTTAAAGGTAATAATCACTGCCATCGACACTAACGCAGAAAATAGGCCAATAATAACCGTCGCAACAATACGTAAACTGCCCAAGCTATAAACCAACATGTAAATAAAAATCACCAAATAACTGGCTTGTTGATTGATATAGGCACTATTGAATAACGAGGCGGAAATGGTAATGCCCGATAAACCCAAAAAAGAACACGTACCAATATAAGTTGAATAGTATTTATCACAACTACGGGCCGCAACACAAAAGCCAATGACCGCAAAAATGATACCACCACCCAAATAAATCGCTGTCCAAATGGTCATATCATGCGCTAAGGATTGGGGTGTTGAGACATAATGTACTTGCTGATAGGTGAGTAAACCAATAAATAAGTAAAACAAGCCTGTCGCTAAACGATTGTTTTGCATCACGGCAATTGCACGCTGCACCACATGTTCTCGATAACATTGTTCTAAGTCATGAGGCATACGTTCACGGCGACGTTTACGGTCGGTTAATAAGCCCATAATTGTCGTACGCTCTTGCGCCAAGACATCTTGGCTCAATGCGGCAACAGGATGAGACTGGCTACCTGACGGTGTCGAAAAATCCCCAATGGGTTGCATAATAGAACAGCTCTTATTTTTATGGTGTATTGTTTGAGAATCGTGCCAGTATTCCGCAGAGGGGGCAAGGCAAAGATACGACTTAATCGCGATATCACCTTCTAAAAGTCGCCCAGTTCCAGTAGCATCTCACTTTTACATTCAACCTATTTCTATACTATGACTACTCGTTTAACTATCACTCGCCCCGATGATTGGCATATTCACCTGCGTGATGGTGCTGTTTTAGCCAATACTGTGCCTGATGTTGCGCGTTATTTTGGCCGCGCTATTTGTATGCCTAATTTAGTCCCCCCTGTAAAAACCACAGAAGAAGCACGCGGATATTACCAACGCATTTTAGCACTACGCCCTGCTCAGTCATCGTTTGAGCCTTTGATGGTGCTCTATCTTACCGATCACACCGATGCCGCCGAGATTGCCAAAGCCAAAGCGTCGGGCATTGTGCAAGCCGTTAAACTGTATCCTGCGGGCGCAACAACCAACTCTCATGCCGGTGTTACTAACCTAGAAAATGTTTATCCTGTTCTCGAAAAAATGGCCGAGCATGGTGTCCCACTGTTAGTTCATGGTGAAGTCACTCATGCCGATATTGATATTTTTGATCGTGAAAAAGTGTTTATTGATACGATACTTGCACCACTACATCAACGTTTTCCGACACTAAAAATTGTCCTTGAGCACATTACGACGGATGATGCCGTGCAATTCGTCCAAGCAACTAATGACAACATTGCTGCAACAATTACCGCTCATCATTTATTATTCAATCGCAATCACATGCTTGTTGGTGGTATTCGTCCGCACTATTACTGTTTGCCTATTTTGAAGCGTCAATCGCATCAAGCCTCATTATTGGCCGCCGCGACCTCTGGCAACCCAAAATTCTTTTTAGGCACGGATAGCGCACCTCACGCTATTGGCGCAAAAGAAGCCGCATGTGGTTGTGCAGGCTCCTATACCGCACATGCAGCGATTGAACTATATGCCGAAGCGTTTGAGCAAATGAACGCACTGGATAAATTAGAAGGCTTCGCCAGTTTCTTTGGGGCAGATTTTTATGGTTTAGCGCGTAATAGCGACACGATTACGCTAGAAAAAGAACAATGGTCAGTGCCTGAAAATTATAGTTTAGGGCAAAGTGTGGTCGTTCCTATTCGCGCTGGTTCATCTATTGCTTGGCGAGTGCTATGACCGACCATAAACATCCAATGGCTGCACGTTTTCGCGGTTTCTTCCCTGTCATTGTTGATGTTGAAACGGGTGGCTTTAACGCAGAAACGGACGGCTTACTGGAAATTGCTGCCGTACCCTTAACCATGCTTGAAAACGGCGATTTAGCCCCTCTGCCCGCGTTACATGCCCATATTCAACCGTTTGAAGGGGCGATATTAAATCCTGCGGCACTGGCATTTACCGGCATAGACCCGTTTAACCCCTTACGCGGTGCTGTACCTGAAAAAGATGCGTTAAAACACATGTTTCAGGAGTTGAGAAAACTGCAAAGAGAAGCGCAATGTAACCGCTGTATTTTGGTGGGACACAACGCTAACTTTGACTTACAGTTTGTCAAAGCGGCTGTTGACCGTCAAAACTTAAAAAACAGTAATCCGTTTCACCCATTTTCGGTATTTGATACCGTGACATTGGCAGGACTTGTGTATGGTCAGACCGTGTTAGCAAAGGCATGTTTTAGTGCGGGAATGGATTTTAGTAATGAAGAAGCACACTCAGCATTATACGATGCTGAAAAAACCGCAGAGTTGTTTTGTTTAATGGTTAACCGCTGGCGTGCATTAGGAGGAATCTAAGCCGCCAGCTAGTCGTAGACGTGCTCTGACTTACGCAATTGCTTGCGTAAGTCACGATCATGCATCGTCTTCATCTTCTAGATCGTAATCGTAATCCTTGATTTTGCGTTGCAGACGACGTTCTTCCAGAATGTCATCAATTACCCGACGCTTCGTTAGTGAGTTTTTGACGTTGTTGCTTTTACTGACATCGTCATTATCAAAGTCACCACTAGACTCTTCATCAAAAGCATCATCCAATTCAAATTCCTCAGATTTACCGCTTGACATAGTCACCTCTCAACACTCAAGGAGCGGCTGTATACTAGAACAGTATAGAAAAGTAAAGACATTTAGCCAAAATAAACGACGAATGGCAAATATCCACGATAAAACACAAAAATCATTCAGATTAAGAGAGAATTAATAAGATAAGAGATGAAGCAAGATTGGGGTGATCGATGGGGTTCGAACCCACGACAACCGGAATCACAATCCGGGGCTCTACCAACTGAGCTACGACCACCATAAAGAGATTTACAACAGAATTGGCGCGATTGGCGCACCCGGCAGGACTCGAACCTGCGACCCTCGGCTTAGAAGGCCGATGCTCTATCCAGCTGAGCTACGAGCGCGAGGCTCAACTTTTAAAACTGACCAACTAGAGAAAGTTGGTCGGAACGGTAGGATTCGAACCTACGACCCTCTGGTCCCAAACCAGATGCGCTACCGGGCTGCGCTACGCTCCGAACTTTGCCAAGTTCAACACTTGCATGTTGCCTTACTGCGAGGCGATATAATAGTTATAACACCCCGCCTCGTCAACCACTTTCTACATCATTATCAATTGAGTGCCGATTTTATCACCACTAACGCTTGGCTTTGGCAAAATCGAGCATTCTTTGCAGGGGTATTAAGGCTTGAGGGATTAAATCCGCCTCAACCAACACTTCTGGACTATCGGTTTCTAATACTTGCGCCAAATTTTCCAACGCATTCATTGCCATCCACGGACAATGCGCACACGAACGACAAGTTGCGCCATTACCTGCGGTCGGTGCTTCCATAAACTCTTTATTAGGACTCGCTTGCTGCATTTTATAAAAAATACCGCGATCTGTAGCGACAATAAATTGTTGATTAGGCAGCGTTTGCGAGGCTTTAATGAGTTGGGATGTTGAACCCACGGCATCAGCAATATCAACGACGGATTCGGGTGACTCTGGATGAACTAATACCGCCGCATCGGGATAGACTTTTTTCAGGTCTAAAATGCCACGCGCTTTAAACTCTTCATGAACGATACACGAGCCATCCCACAGCAGCATTTCTGCGCCAGTTTCTTTTTGTACATAACGGCCTAAGTGCTTATCAGGAGCCCAAATAATTTTTTTGCCCTGCGCTGCTAAATGCTCAACCACGTCAACCGCAATACTAGAGGTAACCACCCAATCGGCGCGTGCTTTTACCGCCGCAGAAGTATTGGCATAAACAACAACCGTGTAATCAGGATGGGCATCGCAAAACGCGGTAAACTCATCGACGGGACAGCCTAAGTCTAAAGAACAAGTCGCTTCTAACGTCGGCATTAACACCCGTTTTTCAGGATTCAGAATTTTGGCTGTTTCGCCCATAAACTTCACGCCCGCCACGACAACTGTTTTGGCTGGATGCTGATTGCCAAAACGCGCCATTTCGAGTGAGTCTGAAACGCAACCACCCGTTTCTTCTGCTAGGGCTTGAATATCGTTATTGGTGTAATAATGTGCGACTAATACGGCATTTTTCTCTTTTAATAAGCGTTTAATTTTACTCACTAACGCCGCTTTATGCTCAGGGCTGATGTGCGGCTCATCCTGAAATGTTAAATGATCAAGATGGTGTTTCACTAATTCTTTTGCGGCATTATCAATGAGGTTATTCATACGTCTCACAAATTAGGATGATGAAGTTGAGGATATTAGTGCGATTTTACCTTGTGTGGCGGCATTGTGGGATTTTTTCAAGCCACTCACTATCAACAAACAAAAATCAACAACAACTCTTTAATAAGCAATACACCAACCGACTAAAATTCAGTCGCATTTATTTGACAATTGTTAACTGAGTGCATAAAATGCGCCCCTCATGATGTGATGCTTTGGGGTTATAGCTCAGTTGGTAGAGCGCTACAATGGCATTGTAGAGGTCAGCGGTTCGATCCCGCTTAACTCCACCAAACTCCATCTTGAGCGAACCGAATCGGTCCCTATCGTCTAGTGGCCTAGGACATCATCATTTCATGGTGGTAACTGGGGTTCGAATCCCTGTGGGGACGCCATATTCCGAAAGCCCGCTGTTAGCGGGCTTTTTTTTAGGTCGTTAAACGCGTTTGTGTATCGCTACGTATGAGTAAGTTAGTCTGCATAATATGCAGTGTTGTTGGGTGAATTTTCGTATTTTAGACGTTACTCTCAACAAAAATAACTTAGAAATCGTGTGAGCCAAATCGTGTTCATCGGCATTTTTTGGGAACAGTTTGTATTATGTTTACACTGCATCCACGTTTAGCCGAAGACTCTCTTCCGCTAGGCGATTTTCCGTTAAGTACTTGTCGCTTAATGAATGACATGCACTACCCTTGGTTGGTGCTTGTGCCGCGTGTACCGAGTATTCGTGAAGTTTATGAATTATCTGTGCGCGATCAACAACAATTGTTACGTGAATCCTCTTGGGTAAGTGAACAATTAGCGAAATATTTCCGTGCCGAAAAGATGAATGTCGCCGCCATTGGTAATCTTGTACCGCAATTACATATTCATCATGTCGTGCGTTACAGCAATGATGCTGCTTGGCCACAGCCTGTATGGGGTAAACACCCTGCAATGGCTTATACTGCCGAGAACTTGGCGTTTATGCGTGAAACCTTAATGTTGGCTTTTCGCGGTCGTGACGGTGTACCGTTTGAATGGACATTAACTTAATACGGTTTAGTTACGTTTAAAAAAGGGCAAACTTGCAAAAGGATTGCCCTTTTTTATTGTCTACTATTTAGAACTTTCGCATCAAGTTCGATAAAAATTGACTTCATTCTAAAATCGTTATAATAAACTTAGATTCACTTTATCCGAGTTCGGTCATGGCAACAGCAGCGCAGGTTTCAGTCATCAGCGAAGAAGACTATTTAGCAGGCGAAAAAATATCCGACATCAAGTATGAATACATTGATGGTTATGTTTATGCCATGTCAGGCGCAAGTAACAATCATAATCTGATTACGATGAATGTATCCGTTGCTTTTGCTAATCACCTAAAAAAGAGCCCATGTCGTCCATACGCTTCTGACATGAAAGTCAAAATTGGCAGCAAGTATTTTTACCCCGATGTCATAGTTGACTGCTCAAATTTGACGGGTGATAGTTATTATACAGAACAGCCAACTATTCTGGTCGAAGTGCTGTCTAAATCAACACGCCGTACCGATGAAACCATCAAACGCATGGCTTATATGCAAATCCCAAGCTTGCAAGAATATGTGTTGATTGAACAAGATATTGTTGATGTGGAAGTGATACGTCGAGCAACGGGTTGGTTATCTGAACATTATTTTTTGGGTGATGCACTGACTTTATCTTCTATCAACCTTACGCTTAGTGTCGAAGATATTTATGACCGTGTGCAAAATGGCGATGTTAAAGAATGGCTAGAAAACCAAGCAGCGCAGCAAGAACAGTTGGACTCAACACTCTCCACATAAAAAAGGGCGAATATGAGTTCGCCCTTCATCATAGCAGAGTCAAACTTATTGGAAAGTCTCGCCTTTCGCTGCCATATCACGCAACAATTGTGGCGGCGTAAAACGCGCGCCAAACTTCGCGGCTAACTCATCAGCACGTTGAACGAACTCAGGCAAGCCAATATAGTTAATATATTGCAATTGACCGCCTGTCCACGGCGCCATGCCAATACCAAAAATCGAACCGATGTTGGCATCTGCTACTGAGCGTAAAACGCCCTCAGCATAGCATCGTGACGCTTCAATGGATTGACGGAACAATAAACGTTGTTGTAACTCGGCAAATTGCTCTGGTGTCGCTTGTTTTTTATCGGCAGCGGCAAAATGCTCCGCTAAACCCGACCACAAACGCTTTTTGCCATCGGCAGGATAATCATAAAAACCTGCACCGTCTTTTTTGCCTGCACGTTTAAAGTCATCACACATTTGGTCAATCAAGGCAAACGCTGGCTCAGTAGGAATCTCTTTGCCTTCTTGCGCGAGGTCAATTTGCGTTTGCTTACGAACTTTGCGCGTCAACTCCATGTTTACTTCATCTAAAATCGCCAATGGGCCAACGGGCATACCTGCTTGGGCAGCTGCTTGCTCAATCGATTGGGCGTTATAGCCTTCCGCCAACATATTGACACCTTCCATACAGAACGTACCAAACACGCGGGAAGTGAAGAAGCCACGGCTGTCGTTAACAACAATCGGTGTTTTCTTAATTTGCAAAACGTAATCGAAGGCTTTGGCTAAAGTCTCGTCATTGGTTTTTTCGCCACAAATGATTTCGACTAATGGCATTTTGTCTACGGGTGAGAAGAAATGCAGGCCGATAAAGTTTTGTGGATGCTGTGAAGCTGTCGCTAAACCTGTAATTGGCAAAGTAGAAGTATTAGAAGCAAAGACCAATTCAGAATTGCATACCGCTTCGACTTTTTTGGTGACATCGGCTTTGATTTCACGGCTTTCAAATACCGCTTCAATGACTAAATCACAACCCGCCAAATCGGCATAATCGTTAGACGCTTTAATCAAAGCTAATTTTTCGGCGGCGGCTTCTTTAGTCATACTACCTTTAGAAACGCGCTTATCGAGGAGTTTTTGGCTATAGCCTTTACCACGTTCTGCTGCTTCTAAGTTCATATCTAACAACACGACTTCAATGCCTGACATCGCGGAAACATAAGCAATGCCCTGCCCCATCATGCCTGCGCCTAATACGCCCACTTTTTTACTTTTCCAAACAGGATACAGCTCTTTTGATGGACGACTTGCGCCTTTATTGATTTTTTGCAAATCAAAGAAGAACGCTTTGATGAAGTTTTTTGACTCTTTGCCACAGGCCAAACTGGTGAAATAACGACCTTCGATTTTCAAGGCATTATCAAAATCTACTTGTGCGCCTTCAACCGCGACACACAAAATCGCTTTTGGCGCAGGATAGTTTGCACCTTTGATTTGTTTCAGCAAGTTGGATGGGAACGCAGGTAAATTCATCGCCAACGCTGGTGTACTAGGTGTACCACCGGGCATTTTATAGCCTGATTTATCCCACGGTTGTTGCGCGCTCGGATTAGCAACAATCCATGCTTTCGCTTTCGCCATCATGTCTTCAGTGCTTTCGGCGATGTCGTCAAGTAAACCGACGCTTTTCGCTTTAGCGACTTTCATACGGTCGCCTTTCATCAAAACGTTCATTAAGGCATTTTGAATACCTAACATACGCACAGTACGAACCACACCGCCTGCACCGGGTAATAAACCTAATGACACTTCAGGTAAACCAAACTCAGCTTTTGGATTATTTAAGGCGATACGATGATGACACGCCAACGCGATTTCTAAACCGCCCCCTAAGGCCGTGCCATTCATTGCAGCAACAACAGGCTTGCCCAAGGTTTCTAAAGCACGAAGTTGCGCTTTCATCACCGTCAATTTGGCTTCAAATAACGGGGCGTGTTCAGGTTTGGCTTGAATCAATGCCGTTAAATCACCGCCTGCAAAAAACGTTTTTTTCGCAGAGGTCACAATTACGCCTTTAATACGGGCTTTTTCCGCTTTTAATTTAGTCACGGTTGCGGCTAAGGCGTTATCAAACACCTCATTCATGATGTTGGCTTCGCCCGTTGGATCATCAATCGTTAGGGTAACAATACTGTCTGCATCTTCGTGCCAATGGATTCCAATAATATCAGTCATGTTATTTACACCCTTAAACTAATTCGATAATCGTGGCGATACCCATACCGCCACCCACACACAAGGTCGCTAAACCGCGTTTTAAGCCACGACGTTCTAATTCGTCCATGAGTATGCCTAAAATCATGCAGCCTGTTGCGCCTAGCGGATGCCCCATCGCAATTGAACCGCCATTGACGTTGACGATGCTGTCATCAATACCCATATCTTTAATAAAGCGTAAGGCAACGGCAGCAAAGGCTTCGTTAATTTCCCACAAATCAATATCTTTCGTGGTTAAGCCTGCTTTGGCTAAGGCTTTATGTGCTGCTGGAGCTGGGCCTGTGAGCATGATCGTTGCATCTGCACCTGACACTGCTGTTGCTAAAAAACGGGCGCGAGGTTTAATGCCAAGCTTTTCACCTGCTTGTTTGTTACCAATGAGCATCAATGCTGCACCGTCCACAATACCTGAAGAGTTACCTGCGGTATGAACGTGAGTAATGCTTTCCACCCAATGATATTTTTGCAAAGCAACGGCATTAAAACCGCCCATTTCACCCATCATCATAAAGGAGGGTTGTAGTGCGCCTAAACCATCTAAAGTCGCATTCGCACGAATGAACTCGTCTTTGGCTAATACCGTTAAGCCGTTCATGTCTTTGACTGGTACAACAGACTTATCAAAATAGCCATTGGCTTGTGCTGCTGCGGCACGTTGTTGAGATTGCAAGGCAAAACCATCAATATCTGTACGAGAGAAACCTTCAAGGGTAGCGATTAAATCGGCACCAATACCTTGAGGGACAAAACCTGTTTTTAAGTTAGTGGCGGGATCCATTGCCCAAGCACCACCGTCTGAACCCATCGACAAACGCGACATGGACTCAACGCCACCTGCAATGACTAAATCTTCAAAGCCAGAGCGCACTTTCATCGCCGCCAAATTAACCGCTTCTAAACCCGAAGCACAAAAACGGTTTAACTGAACACCTGCAACCGTATCCGCCATACCAGCAGCCAATGCCGCTGTTTTAGCAACATCTGCACCTTGATCGCCAACGGGTGTTACACATCCCAACACCACATCATCAGCCATGTGCTTAATGGCTTGACCATTTCGCTCTGCTAAAGCATCTATTAAACCTACGACTAAATCGACAGGCTTGATGGTATGGAGCGAACCATCTTTTTTACCTTTGCCACGCGGTGTGCGTATAGCATCAAAAATGAAAGCGTCAGTTGTCATCCGTTGTACCTCTTTGCTGGGCTAATATTTCAGAATGGCGTGTGATAGAGACACGGCATACTTTGTGTACAAAACACACAAATTTATTGGACGCTCGTATAATATGTTATCGCACGGTAAAAAACCAAGCATTTGCTTGTTTAAGACGTAAAAAAATATGTTTTACTTGCCTGAACAAAAGAAAAATGCCATCGGACACCGTGTTGCTGTGTTGGAATACAGTAATATCTTTCGCAATAACTTGACCATTGCTAGGATGGTCACTATCTTAATGGCACAAGAATTAGGGATAATCCGTCAGAAGTAGTACCTAAGCTACTACATTTAACTTATTATTAAACAACGTATTTTAATACCTTGTTACAAAGACCCAGTAGAGCTAGATATCTATGGCAGTGCCATCACCTCAACTACAACAACTATTAGAGCTAGGCTCAAGGCATATGCGGCTTTTGGCTTATATGGTTGCAGTGAGTATTTTTGCCTCTGGCGTTTACACGGGTGTTTATCACCCCCGAATTATTGCCTTAATTCCTTTTACGCTAGTACTGTCTTATGGCCAGTCTTGGTTACATCGTCGCCTATCTAATCGTATTCCAAGTCAAGCAACGTCTATCACGTTATTGTTAGATGGCTTAATTACGGGTTTTGGTATTGCTTCAATACATTACGCTCTCGTACCAATGCTGGTATTTATTGCCATGTTGAATGCGAGTGCCCTATCGTTTGGCAATTTATTCTTGTGGGTCTTCACAGGCTTCTTTTGTTTATTTGGTTCGCTGCTCGGTGGCATGATTTTTGGACTAGAGGCGGGAGTCATTGATAACACGCCGACAGCCGTTAACGTAGTCGCACTAATTGGTTCAGCTTTTTACTTTGGTTTAACTGCATTTCGCTCGCGTGAACAATCAAGAGCCTTAATCAATGCACAATTACAGATCAGGGAGCAACAAGATGAATCATTTCAACTATCACGTAAGCTAGCCAAGTATTTGCCAACCCAAGTATGGGAATCTATTTTCAAAGGCAAACGTGATGCCAAACTGCAAACACAACGCAAAAAATTAACGATATTTTTCTCTGACATTAAAGACTTTACTGAAGCCTCTGACGAAATGCCGCCCGATTTATTAACAGAAATGTTAAATACGTATTTTGAACATATGTCAAAAATCGCCCTACGTTACGGTGGGACAATTGATAAGTTTATCGGCGACGCTATCTTAATTTTTTATGGTGATCCTGTCTCGCGCGGCAATAAAGAAGATGCAACTGCCTGTGTTTCAATGGCCGTTGAAATGCGCCGTGAAATGCAAATCCTGCGTCAAAAATGGCAAAGTGAAAATATCGACAAACCCTTGCACATTCGTATGGGTATTACGACTGGCTACTGCCATGTTGGTAATTTTGGTTCAGAAACACGGATGAGTTATACCATTATTGGCCGAGATGCCAATCTTGCCGCCCGTTTACAAAGTGTCGCCTCACCCGATGAAATTTTAATTTCTAACGAAACGTATTTATTAGTCCGTGAACATATTATGTGTCGTGAAAAAGGTGCGGTTAGCCTGAGAGGCATTGCCAAACCCATTCAGGTGTGGGAAGTGGTTGACTTTCACGCTGATATGAAAAACCAAAGTAGTTGGATTGAACACGAACTGGATGGTTTTGTGATGCACATGGACACCAATAAAGTCAAAAACTACGATAAAGACCGTATTGTTAAAGCGTTGGAGTTAGCCGCCAAGCAGCTAAAAGATACGCATATTTTATAAAACCTAGACTGCTGATAGTGCTTTATAGGTCAATAACAATCGTAAATCTAACTCTAATTGATGATAGTTAGGCTCCATGTACTCACACAACTTATAAAACGATTTATTGTGTTCTTGCTCTTTGAGATGCGCTAATTCATGCACCACTATCATCTTCAATAATTCAGGCGCAGTGTCTTTAAACAACGTCGCAATACGTATTTCTTTCTTGGCTTTTAATTTTCCACCCTGCACTCTCGATATTTTAGTGTGCAAACCTAATGCGTTATGCACCACATCCAACTTACTGTCATAAGCCACTTTATCAATCATCGGGGCATTTTTTAGGTGTTCTTGTTTTAATGACATCGTGTATTGATACAGCATTTTATCGGTTTGAATCTCATGACGCTGAGGATAACGACGCGTTAAATAGTCACCTAATTTGTTATCGACAATCAGTTGCTGAACCTGATTTTGCAAAGTGATTGGGTAGGCGGTTAAAAACTTGAGTTGCGACATGAGTAAGCCGTTATCTTTGGGGGCGAAAGCGAGGTATTTTACTTTTTTAACTCTTAATCGTCACGGTAATCTTGGTGTATCAACGTGCTTGAAACTTTGCCTGATGGCCAATCACTGTTCCAGACATCGCTCTTGCCGTCAAATAGGTGAGTTTCATACGTTCCTGTTAATACCAACGTCTTTCCATGCCAAACACCATCAATACTATTCAAAACTGGCTCTGGTGTCGCTGACACTCTCCGATTCAAATTTTCTAAGTTGATATTCACTGTTGAGCCATCGCGGTTAGCTTTTCCCCACAGTTTGTAACGTGACTTATAGCCATCTTTTTCCGTTATTTCCGCCGTACCGTCAAGACCACCTCGTGATTGATAGTAAACTCTTCTGTGCTGGCTACCTTTTAATTCATGACTAAGTTCTAAGGTAATTGCTCGTTTACCCGCACCCGAAAAAACCAAATCACCTTGCCAACGTCCCGTTAATGTTGGTTCCCCGCGAAAAGAATGCGCCCAAGGCGAGCGAATAGTATCAAATACATAATCAAATGCGATGGGTAAGTAAATACCGATGGCGGCTAACACAACAAAGCCACCGATTAACACGGGCTTAGATAGTCGTAAAGTCATAACGCCACCACGATTTTACGTGCTAAGGCTTCTAAGCGTGCGGGTGCAGTGGGGTCACTTCCCATGCCAATAATAGACATATTGAGTATCACTGTTCCCTTACGAACCACCAGCGAGGTATTACCAATTAAATCGGCATTACTGGTGTTCAGCCTCGCCTCATCGCCCAAACCTTCTAAACTTTGGCCTGACTTTTTGGTCTTTTCTCCCATTTGGTCATTGACCATTTTATTGAGCTTGCCTGACTGCCCTGTAATTGCACGATAAACATCAACCGCCATCGCTTCGTCTTCGTTATCGCTGAGGTTTATCATCAAAGCGGTGAAGTCGCCTGCTTGCCCAGTGCTTTGGTAAGCGCACAGCTTTTCATCGCTACTCATGACTGCCATTGGCTGTGCGACAACGACTTGAGCATCGGCAACAGAAACCAGACTACAGGGTGAAGGTAAAGGCTTTTTCTGCACGGCGGCAGCAGCAACCGATTTATTTTCTTCGTCAAAACTCGGCAAGTCAGACACTTTATTGTCATTTTTGTCTTGGCAAGCTGATAGCACCAATACTATCAATAGGGGCAATATCCTGCGTGTAGGTGACATCATGGCGATTCCTCCGCCTTATTTTATCGTTTAAGGTTATGGCTTAGGAGCAGTAATACCTGTGTAACGAAAACGTGTTTTTACATCTTTTCCCGTTTGAGCATAGGGCAAACCATCAGACTTACCAATATACAGTTTGGCAGAAGCCGCAGGAGCACCTGCCATTTCAATGGTATAACTCACTACTTGCATCGCTACGCCATCAATGGTTTCGCTGGCTTCGGCCTTACATTTGGATATTTTGATTTTGCCACTTTTAACTTCGGCAACAACTTTACGTTCGGCTTCGGACAAATCCATTGCCGCTTTTTTCCAGTTTTTACTGCCCGTCATGCGCGTATAGTGTTGGCCGCCCACTTTCATCGCTTCCATTTTAAAGTCGTTAGGACTCACTACCGTCACTGACTCCCAAGTCGCTTTTGCTGCCCGCGCTTCACTGGAGTTAACAACGGGCATACAGGCAGAATCTAGCCCTGCAATAGCAACATTACTCATCCCTATACTTAATAAACAAACCGCTAAATAGCGTGGTGAAAATTCCATGAGCTTATCTCTCGTTAATTATAGTTTTAGGGCAAAATGACCCTAGCTGAGTAAAACAAAAAGCCATCACTTTAACAATCTAAACTCACATAAGGTTTTCCAAACATCCATGTCCATATTTGATTCTTACAGTTTATTGATGTAAAACCACAACAAATGCAATGATTTATTACCGTGACAGCCTCATCTAACATTGATACAGTGAATTAAAACCTATTATTGTTATTTACTCCTTAATATGAACAAAAACATTCTTATCGTCGGTAGCCTTGCCATTGTTTTGGGTGCAGGCAGTTATTGGTTTAATACCAAAGCCGTTGCTGTAACTGTTATTGCTCCTGAACAAACACGCTTACAAGTGACTATTTTAGCAACAGGGCAAGTACAAACACGTACTAGCACCACCATTAACACCGAAATTGCAGGAACTGTTAAAAGCTTAGTTGATGAAGGCCAAAACGTTAACACAGGCGATGTACTAGCAACTCTTGACGATAAAGATGCCGACAGCCTCTATCAACAAGCGGTCGCCAATCTCAAATCAGCCGAACTCAAATTAGATCACTTACGCAATATTGATCGTCCCCAAGCCAGTCTCAAAGCACAACAAAGTGTGGTTTTATTACAACAAGCACAACGGCAACTCAGTCACACAGCGACTCTCGCTAAATCACAACAAACCACCGAAGAAGCCTTAGCAACCGCGCAAGAACAAACGACATTGCGTGAAGCCGATGCCAATAGTGCAAAACTTCAAATGAAAGCCTTAGCCTCTAATGGTGTTGAAGAAAACTTAGCCTTAGCAGCCATTCAACAAGCGCAAAGTCAATTACAACAAGCACAACATCGCCAACAACGACAAACCATCACTAGCCCTTTTCCTGCTATTGTCTTAGAGCGTAAAGCCGATGCGGGACAATATCTCAAACAAGGCGAGCCTATACTGACGTTATCGCCACTGCATCAACAAGAAATCATTGCCCGTTTGGATGAGCGTTGGTTACCGCAAATTACGTTAAATCAACCCGCAACATTATTGGCCGATGCGTTTCCGCAAGAAAAATTTACCGCCGCCATTAGCCATATTGCCCCATCCATTAACGACACACGCGGCACCATTGAAATTCGTTTAAAAAGCCCGAATTGGCCAACATTTTTACGCGAAGGCATGACCGTTTCTATGGAATTATTAAGCCAACAACAGGCGCAAGCGATGGTTATTCCGAGTGCAGCGTTACAACAAAGTCAAAATCAATATTGGCTATGGTTAGCAAAAGACGGCAAAGCGGTACGACAAAATATCAGTATTGGTCAACGCGCTGCCGACAAAGTGCAAGTGATTAGCGGTTTGGCAAACGACTCGCAAATCATTCTCAGTGATAAACCCTTACAAGCAGGACAAAGCATTGCCATTCACTCACCATCAGCAAAAGGCCAATAACTCATGGTTTGGTTTGAATGGCAGGTGGCAACACGCTTTTTACGTGAAGGCAAAACCCAAACTTTATTAATTGCTAGCGGCATTGCCTTAGGCGTGGCGGTGATTGTGTTTATTAGTGCGTTGGTAACAGGCTTACAAGGCACGATTATTAAACGAACCTTAGGCACACAAGCGCATATTGTCATTACTGCGCCCGATAAAGTGTTATTACCTAGTGTCACTGATGGGACGATTTTTCGAAATATTCAGCCACGTCCCCAAATTATCGAGCCGATTCTCAATTGGCCGTTATTACTCAAGCAATTACAACTAGAGCCCACACTCAAAGCGGTTTCGCCCTTAGTATCAGGTGCAGCATTTGCCATTCGTGGGCAAGCCGATAAAACAGTGTCTATTTTAGGTATTGACCCTGTTGCCTATACCAAAATTATTCCTTTAGAAGAAAATCTTAAAGCAGGACAACTCCGTCTTAATAATGACGAAGCCGTGATTGGCCGACGCTTAGCCGATGATTTAGGCATTCGTGTCGGCGACCGTATGAATATCGTCACCTCAAGCAATCGTTCTTTAGCGGTACGCATTACAGGGATATTTGAATTAGGGGTGAAAGATTTAGATAAACGCTGGGTGTTTTTATCGCTACGTTCCGCACAAAATTTACTCGACTTAAATGGGCAAATTACCGGTATCGACTTACAAGTAAAGTCATTATTTGATGCCGAAATCATCTCGCAACGCTTACAAAATCATTATGGTATTAAAGCTGAAAGTTGGATGAGTAGTAACGAACAATTGATGACCGCCTTAAAATCTCAAACCGCATCGACTACCCTGATTCGATTTTTTGTGTTGATTTCTGTCGCCTTCGGCATTGCCAGCGTCTTAGCGATTGCCGTCGTACAAAAACAAAAAGAGATTGGTATTCTGCGGGCAATGGGTATGAGCCAACACTCTGTATTAGCAGTTTTTTTGATTCAAGGAGGCTTATTGGGGATGTTTGGTTCACTGCTTGGGGCGTTGGGCGGTATGGGCTTAGGCAAGATGTTTGGCTTTTTTGCCCGCAATGCCGCAGGTGAGCCGTTATTTGAATTAGCACTGACATCGGAACTGATTCTAAGTACAACGATTATCGCTACTTTAACAGGATTAATTGCCGCTGCTATGCCTGCATATCGCGCTGCTAAACTTGACCCTGTGCAAGCCATTCGTTACGGCTAAGGTTAATTTTTATGACTGATGTGTTAAAAGTTGAAAAATTGAATCGTTATTACGGTGAAGGTGATACACAAACTCACGTTTTAAAAGATGTCTCTTTTAGCTTAAAAAAAGGCGAGTTTACGGCATTGGTCGGCCAATCAGGCTCTGGGAAATCGACTTTATTAAACTTGATTGGCTTATTAGAGCAGCCTAGTAGCGGCGAAATTTATCTGACTGAACAAAAAATTAGCACATTAAGCGAACAACAGCGTACCCAATTACGCAATCATGCCTTGGGCTTTGTCTTTCAATTTCATCATTTATTATCGGCTTTCACCGCTATTGAAAACATCATGATGCCGTTAAAAATTCGAGGCATTGCTGAGAACAAACTCCGCCCACGCGCTCAATCGCTGTTAGCAAAAGTGGGGTTAGAAAACTATGCAGAACGTTATCCAACACAACTATCAGGTGGTCAACAACAACGAGTCGCCATCGTCCGCGCTTTAATGACGCAACCTGCATTGGTATTAGCCGACGAACCGACAGGCAATTTAGACACTCAGACTGCGGATAGTATTTTCACCCTACTACGGCAAATCAACCAAGAAGATGGTACGGCATTTTTAATTGTCACCCATGATACCAATCTCGCTGCCCGTTGTGATCGGCAATTAATTTTGAAAGATGGGGTGTTGCTGTAGGGGCAAATAATCATATTTTTGGCGGCAATGGCCAATCAAAGCACGCACCACAATCTATACTTAAAACATAATAATTCGCCTGAGCCACCATTTATGACTATCCAATTTTTAGCCGCCAACGAACCGTTAATTGTCGATGGCAAACCGCGTTTAGGTTATTTTGATGATGCACTACCCGTTATCAACACCTCTGATTTTGTTTATGACAATCCTTTTGGTCAAGCGCGCTCAGACTTTCAAAAATGGTTAGGCAATAAAGAATTTCAATACTTTGGCGGCATGAGCGACCGTTTAATTTTTGGCTGTGCCATTGCCAATTTACGGTATGTCGCCATTGCTTTTGTCTATGTTTACGATATTAAAGCGCAGAAATTATGGTCACGCTCATGGCGTAGTCCACTCGGTTTAGGCTTTGATTTAGCCAATAACTCACGTCAAGGTGAAACACATTTTCGTATTCCTACTATCGTCGATATTCACTTACGTTACCAAGATCATCCGCGTCAAAAAACGCTAATGATTAAATGCAAAGGCTTAAACATAGAAGCGCGCATGGATGAGCAAGGCTTACAACCGATGTCTATTTGTACTCGCACAGGTTATAGCGGTTGGACATATACCGCAAAATCCGCAGGACAGCCTTTATATGGTTTTGTAAAGTTAAACGACGAACACATTGATTTACAAAAAATTAAAGCCTATGGCAGTTTGGATTTTTCCACAGGCTATATGCGTCGTGAAACATGGTGGAATTGGGCTTGCTCGGCAGGTGGGATTCAATCGGGCGCGCGCAAAGGGCAGCGAGCAGGACTGAACTTATCAACAGGCGTCAACGAAACCAGTTTTAGTGAAAATTGCTTTTGGCTCAATGGTCAATGTTATCCACTGAATCATGCTCAATTTAAATTTGATATTAAAGACACGCTGCAACCGTGGCAAATTACTGCCGATAACGGCCAGTTGCAATTACAGTTTCAACCAATGGGTATGCACCGCGAAAAAGTACGGGCGGGCTTTTTAAATACCCACTTTCGACAAATGTTTGGTGAGTTTAAAGGCTGTATTGTTCTCAACGGTGAAGAAATCTGTTTAGATGGACTGAAAGGTTTTGTTGAAGACCAATATATTAAATGGTGATGTTATGCGTAGCTTGGGTAGAAATATTGGATTTGCTGTCATTCTGACACTTTGTAGTGTGGTGGCCTCGGCAGGTGAATGGGTGGGTAGCCCTGCTCCTGCTTTTAGTCTGCCCGACCAAGATGGAAAAATGCGTCAACTACTAGACTACAAAGGTAAATGGTTAGTCCTATATTTTTATCCTAAAGATCATACTTCTGGATGCACCGAAGAAGCCAAACGCTTTCGTGACCAATTTGCCAACTATCAAAAGCAAGGCATTGTTGTCGCAGGGGTGAGTTTAGATAGCGTGGCGTCCCATAAACGCTTTGCCCAAGACTTAAAACTGCCCTTCTCTTTATTATCAGATAGTAAAAAAGAACTGTCTAAACAATTAGGCGTGTTAAATGGTTGGGGAGCCATGAGTTTTACCAGCCGAGAAACGTTTTTAATTGATCCTCAAGGCACTATTGTCTATCACTACAACAGCGTTAATCCTGAAAGTCATGCCACACAAGTCTTGGCCGATGTGTCAAAATTAGCTAAAAAATAACTACTCTTTCATAGGTAAATGGCATCAGCTCTTTCGTCTCTCGGTATTCCGTTTTTAACAGCATCCGTCGCATACCAATTACCGAAATATAGGGCGATTTACGTTGGTAATAGTTAATCGCCCGTGCAGGACAAACGCCACGCGTGTCAATCTGACAAAATACAGTAAATTTCTCTCATTTCCGCCATTATCAATAAGACAAAACTATGATAATGCTGCAAAATTAGTAACGATAAAGACATGGCGGTATATGATGAAACGCGTATTAACGATGATGGAAGCCATTGGCGAGTATCTTAAAACGTTGTTATTTGATATTAACTTTAACCGCTACATTAGCCTGCAAATTATTCCTTTGTGCTACATCTCCGTTTTAATATTAACGGCTGGCGGCTTGCTTTGGCTGATTGTGCATGGCTTTATGGATAATATTTGGCTAGGCTTTTTCTATCTTTGTCTATCACCTATGTTGTTTTTATTATGGGTATCAGGCTGTCGGATGATTTTAGAATTATTAACCGTTATTTTTAGAATCACCGTCCAATTGGATGAAGTCGCGGTGATGCGTGAGTCTCTTGGTGAAGTCACTGCGCTGACTCGCCCTTTATCTCGTTTATTTCAACGCAAACCCGTTAGACCTGTTCAGAGTACTAGACAAGATACCCCTCCTCCGACTAATAATCGTCGCTAGTTTTAGTAGAGATTTTTTTTGATGAAATTATTGTCACTTAACAGTTGCCACGTTCCTGCTGATTTAAACAGTGTCACCAGTTATGACCCAACGAGCGAAGTTAATCCAGAAAGTGTTGGCATGACAGTCAAGCAACGTGATGCTATTTGGCGAGCAACTGAACTGTTATACAAAACAGGCAACTCACCTGCCATTACTGTGTGTATTCGTCGTCAAGGTCAAATTATTCTCAATCGAGCGATTGGTCATGCGGTTGGTAATGGCCCAGAAGATAGCCGAGACATCCCAAAAATCTTAGCCACCCCTGACACACGTGTTTGCTTGTTTTCGGCATCTAAAGTGGTTACGGCGATGTTGGTGCATTTATTAGATGAAATGGGCGAAATTGATCTACTAGACCCCATTAGCCACTACATTCCAGAATACGGTGTCAATGGCAAAAAGAATGCAACGATTTATCATTTGTTAGCCCATCGTGGCGGTGTGCCGAGTTTGCCTAAAGATGCAGACCCTAGTTTATTATTCAATCCAAATGCCGCCTTAGATCTGCTTTACAAAGCCAAACCCATTGCGCCTAGTGGCCATCGTGCGGCGTATCATGCGTTAACCGCAGGTTATATTTTAGGTGAAATCATTCATCGAGTCACAGGCAAAGATGCTCGTCAATTTATGGCTGAAAAAATTAGTAAGCCAATGGGCATGGAAAGTTTTAATTTTGGTCTTGCGCCTGAATATCGTGACAATGTTGCCCTAAACTACAGTACAGGTTTAAAACCAACGTTATTAGTCGCTTCTTTTCTGAAAAATATTATTGGCGGCTCAATGGAAGATGCCGAGCGTTACACCAATGACCCATTATTTATGGACACTATTTGCCCCGCAGGTAATATTTTTTCTACTGCCGAACAAGCCAGTCGTTTCTTTCAAATGTTATTAAATGGTGGCATATATGATGGCGTTAGAATTTTTGACCCAATGACGATTCGCCGCGCCACCATCGAAGTTGCCCGTCCTGAAATCGACAAAATGTTACTGTTACCCATGCGCTATGCAATGGGCCCCATGTTGGGTGCAAAACCTGTCGGTTTATATGGCATTAACACCCCGAATGCTTTTGGTCATTTAGGCTATACCAGTATTTTTTGTTGGGCAGACCCAGACCGCGATATTTCTGCTAGTGTTCTTACCAGCGGTAAGTTTTTGGTTGGGCCAGGTCTGCCTGCTACATTAAACTTAATATCAACGATTAGTCGGCAGTGTACGCGCGTTCACTCGTCTAATTTTCATCATACTGTCTAAATTAGTTGCTATACTGTTGTATATTAAATATTGGAGAACGATATGAGCCAAACCGAAGACGCTCCCATCAACTGGTTGCCTGCCTTTATTTTAATTGCGACACCTATTGCTGCCATCACCTTAATTCCTTGGTACGCGATGAATCACGACTTTAGCACTGCTGCATGGGTGTTAATGATTGGCTATTTATATGCTAATGGTTTGGGTATTACCGCAGGTTATCATCGTTTATGGGCGCATCGTGCTTACGAGGCTCATTGGACCGTTGAAGTCGCATTAATGTTGTTTGGTGGTGCCGCTATTCAAAACAGCATTTTGACTTGGGCTTCGGGTCATCGGACGCACCATCGTTTTGTTGATGATGTCGATAAAGACCCGTACTCGGCTAAACGTGGCTTTTGGTTCTCCCACATGGGTTGGATGTTGCGTAATTATCCCTCCAGTAACCCTGACTACACCAATGTGCCAGACCTACAAAAAAATAAAATCGTTATGTTCCAACATAATCACTATTTAGCGATTGTGTTATTAATGAATATTGCTGTGCCCGTTATTTTTGGCTTTTTAGTCGGTGATGTTTGGGGAACTGTGTTATTGATGGGTTTATTGCGTTTAGTGATAAGTCATCACTTTACCTTCTTTATTAATTCACTAGCGCACATGTGGGGCAAACAACCGTACACCGACGAAAACACAGCCCGCGACAACTTTTGGTTGGCGTTATTAACCTATGGCGAGGGCTACCATAACTTTCACCATATTTTCCAATACGACTATCGTAATGGCGTAAAGTGGTGGCAGTTTGACCCAACCAAATGGTTAATTTTAAGTTTATCGTGGTTAGGTTTGACCAAGAACTTAAAACGTATTCCTAATTTCACCATTCGCAAAGCCGAATTGTTAATGCAATTCAAACGAGCACAACAGCAACTTGAGCAAAAAAGCTGTAAATTGCCGCACGTTGATGTTGAAGCGATGAAACAACGCTTTGCTAAAGAATACGAAGCGTTTTTAGCGACAATGAACGATTGGGGCAAACTGAGAGAAGAATGGTATGCCGAGAAAAAGCAAACCATGATGCAAAAATGGGAAGATGCCGCATTTACTACCCGTTTTAATGAGATTGACTACCGTTTAAAAATGCAAAGCAAACGCATACAGTTAATGATGCAACAAGTGATGTTGCCGCAAGCGACTGCGCTGTAAGTTGTTTGGTGTTGTATAAATGGTCATCAACATTTCCTTCTTAATGTGTGGGCTAATTTATTCACCCACACATTAGGAGAGGCTTGGCTTCGACTCCGCTCAGCCAGCATAAAATGCTCCCTGAGCGGAGTCGAAGGGCAACAGCCCCTCCCCTACAAACAAGGTTATAAACTAAAATTCGTCCGTAGCGTAATCAACATTTTACCACCCACACCTTTGACGCTTGATACATCGCCCCATCGCGCATAAGGCCGCCCTTCAATTATCGCTTTGGCTACGGCTTTAGAAATACCTTTCACCGCAAGTAACTGTTCTTCAGTGATTGTGTTTAGCGACAAAATCACTTTTGGCTCAGGTGCTGGTTTTAATTTGCGTGTGGCTGCTTTTTTGACTGGCTTTGCCACTTCCTCTTGTTCTTCTTCAACCACTTTGGGTTCAGGCGCAACCTCTCTTTCAGCTTCTTCAATAATTTGCTCAGCAACATCCACTAACGCTGAAACAACCGAACCGACGGTATGAGCGACGGATTCAACAAACGGCGTGACAGCCTCAATTACACTCTCAACTTTTTCAATCCAATCCATGACAGGTTGTTCAGAAGCAACCACATTACCTTCTACGGGTGCAGAGGCTTCTTGTTGCTCAAGATGGTAATAATCACGGGTAATGTAACCATTGCCAACCCACTCACGGAGCATTAATACCAAATGATTACCAACAATTGGTTTAGACGCGAGGTTAATGTGAATAACATTCGCCAACCACGATGTTTGACCTAATAATGTCCCCAGCAAAACACTCCCTTGCTTAACACCATTAAAAGATGCACCTTCATAACGATTCGTTAATGACCATAATTCAAGTGCCAAAGTACCACTGACATTTTTACTATCACGCGGATTCTCAATGGTATCAATCGTAACTTCTGCGGCATCATTTTCGATTTGAAAACTAATATTGCCACTCATGCGAGGCAGTAAGAACTGTTGTGGCCGTGCAAATCCTGCATAACTGATGATGGTTTGTTGTTCGCCCACTACGTTCGCGACTAACACTAATACCATAAAATAACTGGCGTGACCTGCGGGAACATAGGCTTGTGCGCGCTCGCTGATATGGGTATCGGTCGTCATTGCATCACAAAGGACTTCGGCTACTTTTACACCCTGTAAAATACCGCCCGTAAAGGGTGATGCACACGCCCACAACTGCAAAGAGACAGCACTGGTTTCGGGACTGCTGACCGTCAAATCAGCTTCTAACTGAACGTAATCACCTGAAAAGGTATAGGAGTAATTTTTACCAATCGCCACAGAGGAAGGACTGGCAATTAAAGGGGTGGTTAACATAACGGGTAAACTCTTATAAGGTTAAACATGCGGCACACATTTTCATATACAAATATGACCGCTTGATTGATACAAAAAATATGCCAAATGTAAAATTACGGTGATAATGCAACAAACTCTGCCAACACCTCACCTTTTTCACTCAAAAACTGTAAATGATGGTCGTTGTCTGTCAAACGCCAACTTCTTAATTGCTGCAAGGAAACGATTAATTTTCGTTCCATTTGCTGCACTTCAGGGCAAACACTATTTGTCCCTTTCACTTGGATAAACTGCATTTTTTCGTTTTGGCGATTATAAGCTCCCGTCATAACATTACAACCCGTTAGCCCTTGCATTTGGCCACCACTCATTCGTAAATACGGCGGCCTTTTGCTTGTATTATCGATCTTAGTACCGCCCAACATGAGCAATTGCCAATGTGCGCCTTCTGGTGCTGTGGGAGTAAATAAACCGCCCGTCACTAGACCTTGAGAGGTGACCGTTGGCACCGTCGAATCAATATTAAACGACTGATTTTTGTGTTGAACAGCCACTTTCATGACAGTGGCTGTAAACGTAGGAACTGTCGATTCAATGAGCCGCATCTTGCCATCAGGTAAAGTTACTTTTACCGTCACCGTATTAACTGCTGACGGTGATTGACACGCCACTGACAGCGTAGAGACCATTACTGTCATAATGATTGTTCTTATATGACATCTAATTTTCATAATAATACCCGTCGAATATCCGCCAAAACTTGCCCTAATGCGGTGATAAAACGCGCACCATCTGCACCATCCACCACCCGATGATCGTACGATAATGATAAAGGTAATAACAAACGCGGTACAAATGTCTGCCCATTCCAAACAGGCTTTTGACTAGCACGAGAGACACCTAAAATTGCCACTTCTGGCCAATTGACGATGGGCGTAAACGCTGTACCACCAATGCCTCCAAGGGAAGAAATACTAAAACTTGCGCCCTGCATCTCGGCTGGACTGAGTTTTTTATCGCGGGCTTTCGCGGATAATTCGCCTAACTCTTTCGCAATGGCAGAAATAGATTTTTGGTCGGCATTACGAATAACTGGCACAACTAAACCGTTAGGCGTGTCAACAGCAACACCAATATGAATGTATTTTTTTAGGATCAGTTGTTCGCCATCTTTACTCAATGACGCATTAAATTTGGGATATTGCTTTAGTACATAAGCGCAAGCTTTCACCAAAAAGCTTAATACCGTCAAACTAATACCTTGATCTTTGAGTGCATCCTTTTGTGCCACCCTAAAGGCTTCTAGCTCGGTAATGTCTGCCTCATCAAACTGGGTGACATGCGGAATGTGTAACCATGCGCGATGGAGATTTTGTGCCGATAACTTTTGAATTTTAGTCAGTGGTTTAAGCTCTATATCACCCCACTTGCTAAAATCTATATCAGGTAAGACAGGTAAACCACTTGTTGAAGTCACAGCGGTTGGTGCAATGGCAGGTGGTGGCGTAGTTAAGACTTTTTTGACAAATGCATGCACGTCATCTTTAACGATTCGGCCTTTTGAGGCTGTGCCTTGCACTTGCTGTAAATCGACACCCAACTCGCGTGCTAATCGGCGTACTGCGGGACCACAATGAATTAACGCTTTGGCTTGCGGCGGTGTTATTACTTGGACTTCGGGGGCTGCTAAAGAAGACGGCTTAGGACTAACAGACTCATCGACCACTATGACTGTTTCTGTCTCTTGAATAACGTCAATGACAGGCGCAACAGGTTCATCCGCAGGGGTAAAAACCATCTCATGTTTGGCTTCAACCTGTGTTTCCACTTTTGCTGTTGCTGCTGTTTCAGCCACCTCTACTTGCACCAAGACAGTGCCTTCACTGACATTATCGCCCAGTTTCACTAAAATCTCAGTCACCACCCCTGCCATTGGACTCGGGACTTCCATACTAGCTTTCGCAGACTCCAATAATACAATCGGGGTATCAACGGCTAAGACTTGCCCAACCTTCACCAATATTTCAATGACTTCTGCTTTATCTGTCCCTAAATCTGGGGCACTAATCGTTTTTAACATGATGTTCTCTCCTTAAACTAACGGGGCATAAGGTTTTTCGGCATCAATATCAAAACGCTCAATCGCATCTTGTACCAAACTACGACCGATCACGCCATCATCCGCTAAGGCATTTAGCGCGGCAATCGTAATAAAATAACGGTTGACTTGAAAATGCTCACGTAGTTTTTCTCGACTATCGGAACGACCAAAACCGTCTGTTCCTAAAGCAATATAAGGCAAACCCGCAGGCAAAAATGCGCGTAATTGCTCGGCAACAATGCGCATATAATCACTGGCCGCCACAATTGCACCTTTCACCGAGCGTAATTGTTCAGTCACCCACGCGACTTTAGCCGTTTCTAAAGGATGCAAATGATTCCAATGCTGACACGCCAAAGCCTCTTTGCGTAACTCATTAAAGCTCGTCACACTCCACACCGAGGCGCGAATACCGTAGACGTTTAATAACAACTCAGCCGCCGCTTCTACTTCGCGCAAAATCACGCCTGAACCTAATAATTGCACTTCTTCACCAATACCTTCGGGGGCGGCTTTTAGTAAATACATGCCACGACGAATCCCTTCCTCTGCCCCTGTAGGCATTGCAGGATGGGGATAGTTTTCGTTCATGGTGGTGAGGTAATAATAAACGCGTTCGTTTTCACCATACATGCGCCGTAAACCATCTTGAATAATCACGGCTAATTCGTAGCCATAACAGGGGTCATAAGACACGCAATTGGGAATGGTACTGGCTAATAAATGTGAATGACCATCTTGATGCTGCAAGCCTTCACCGTTCAGCGTAGTTCGGCCACTCGTTGCACCAATCATAAAACCTTGCGCTTGAATGTCGCCTGCCGCCCACGCTAAATCGCCAATCCGTTGAAAACCAAACATTGAGTAATAAATATAAAACGGCAACATCGGGTGATTATTCATACAATACGACGTGCCAACGGCAATCCACGCACTCATTGCACCTGCTTCGTTGATCCCCTCTTCTAACATCCGTCCTTTTTTATCTTCCTTGTAATACATCATTTGTTCAGCGTCTTCAGGGGTGTATAACTGGCCAACATGAGAATAAATGCCCATTTGCCTAAACATGCCTTCCATCCCAAAGGTACGCGCTTCGTCAGGTACAATCGGCACGACACGATCACCCAAATCAGGCTGTTTAATGAGAATATTTAATAAGCGCACAAAAGCCATTGTCGTAGAGATGGGACGTTCTGAGCCTTGTAATACAGCATCAAATACCGCCAATTCAGGCACAGCCAATGGCGTTTTATTGGCATGGCGAACAGGTAAAAAGCCACCCAATTTTTGCCGTTGCGCCATCATATAACGCAATTCTGGACTGTTTTCGGCAGGACGATAAAACGGCACTTTCGCCAATTGTTCATCGGTAAACGGCATATCAAAACGGTCACGAAAGCCTTTTAATGATGCAATATCCAGTTTTTTCAGTTGATGTGATTTGTTAATGCCTTCGCCTGTGCCTGTCCCATAACCTTTCACTGTTTTGGCAAGAATCACGGTTGGTTGACCTTTATGGGTCATCGCTTTGGCATAGGCCGCATAGACTTTGTAAGGGTCATGGCCACCACGATTTAATTGATAAATTTCTTCATCGCTTAAATGTTCAACCATCGCTTTTAATTCGGGATATTTACCAAAAAAATGCTGACGGGTAAAATCGCCACCATGGGTTTTGAAGGCTTGATATTCACCATCCACACACTCTTCCATCCGATGTTTTAATACGCCTGTTGTGTCTTGTGCTAATAATGGATCCCATTTACGACCCCATACCACCTTGATGACGTTCCAACCCGCACCACGAAATACGGACTCTAACTCTTGAATAATTTTGCCATTGCCACGTACAGGACCATCTAAACGCTGCAAATTACAGTTAATGACGAAGATTAAATTATCCAACTTTTCTCGTCCCGCTAAGGCAATCGCACCTAAAGACTCTGGCTCATCCATTTCACCATCACCCAAAAATGCCCACACTTTACGGTCTTGTTCGGGCATGAGCTCACGGTTAATCAGATATTTCATGACATGGGCTTGATAAATCGACATGATTGGCCCTAAACCCATTGATACCGTTGGAAACTGCCAATAATCAGGCATTAACCACGGATGCGGATAACTGGATAAGCCTTTACCATCAACTTCACGGCGGAAGTTTTCTAATTGTTGTTCACTAATCCGCCCTTCTAAAAACGAACGGGCATAAATTCCCGGTGCCGAATGGCCTTGGTAATAAATTAAATCGCCACCAAACGTATCGGTGGGAGCGCGAAAAAAATGATTAAACCCAACATCATACAAGGTTGCACTGGAAGCAAACGTCGCAATATGACCACCTAATTCGTCATCGTTATCATTGGCGCGCATCACCATTGCCAAGGCATTCCAACGAATTAACGAGCGAATACGACGCTCCATATAAGGATCACCAGCCAACATCTGTTCTTCATGCGGAGAAATAGTATTAAGATAGGGAGTATTTAAACGGGATAACTGCACACCGTAGCGATGAGCATGGGCATTTAACACCTGCAAAATAAACTTTGCCCGCTCTGCGCCTTCACGTTCGACAATCGCTGCAAACGCTTCTAACCACTCTTGAGTTTCAGTCGCATCGGCATCTTGATAAAAATTTTGCAGAGTCATACGCCGCTCCTTGTTAGTTATTAAATGAATACATAGTCTGTCTAAAATAATATGGAATATTCAAACCTGCACTGAGACTACTGAAAAGTGCTACGCTAAGCAACGCTTAATCGAAGAGAAGATTTTATGGATAAGAGACTGGCCGCGCTGATTTTATGCTTACTCGCATTGCCTGCACACGCAAGGTATGAACTCTATATTGGCGCAGGAACACAACAATTAACGTTGATCGAAAAAGACCGAGAAACAGGGCAACAATTAGTGCAAGAACAAGGTTGGATGCCAAGTGCTATCTATGGTCTTTATTTACCTATTGATCGTCTCCGTATTAATGCACACGTTCAACAAAGTTTCGGTTTTATGCCTTACGATGGCCAAACACAAACAGGCATTCCCCATCAGAGTGAAACAACACACTATATAACGCAAGGCAATGCTTCATTCGGCTTTATGTTGGCTAAATTAACGGAAGTCTATACAGGGCTAAACATTCAAGAAGATGTTCGTAATGTGGCTAACCGCAATAATGTCTATGGTGCAACTGAAGTTTATGATGAGGTTATGCTGAGATATGGTATTAAACAGACATTTTTTGAAAATCATCACCAGCGGCTATGGGCATGGGGTGAATGGCAAAACACGCTTTACGCATTATCAAATATTGACCAACGTGCAAACTATGATGATTTGCAAATTACACTCAAAAAAGGCTCGGCTTACGCCTTTGGACTTCGTTATCAACAAGAGCTGACTCGTCAACAAGCATGGTTTATTGAGTCCTCTTATTACGTACATCAATACAAAGATAGCTCAGAACAACGGCTGACGAGTAATGGCCAAGTCACGAGCCGCTATGCCTATCAGCCTCCTATAGAGTTTACTCATATCAGTGTTTATGGTGGCTTAGTGTGGACGTTTTATTAAAGTACCACATGCAATGCCAACAACACCACCCAAATCAACATACTGCGATAACATAATGACTCATAGGCAGCCAAAGCCTTCACCAATGTCATGGGTAAGGTTGAAACAAGAGGCTGTCCATGATCAATCACTTCGGCTTGCTCAGCAGCCGCATCAACAAACTCGACCGCTGACACGCCATAATTGCTCATATTGGCCTGCCAATAACGCCATGTCTCAACAAACTGACCCACCAACGCAAACGATAACACCACTAAACGACTAGGCAACCAATCAAAAACAGCCATTAACGCTTTAGCACGATCAGCCACATCCATCATGAGTGTTTGATTGGCACATAAACGGAGTGAGTAATACACCGAGACTACAACAATGCCCCACGAACCCAACAATAAAAACCAACATAGAGGGGTAAACAGCTCTTGCAAATAAGCTGTCATCATTTGCAAACGTGCTTGTTTCAGTTGCACTTCAGGCTCGTTAACGACTTGTGCATCTAACCACTGTTGGCGATAACTAACCAGCACAGACGGTAAATGACGATCAATAAACACAGGAATCAGTACCAGCAATACCAATAAATGTGTCCAAAACCCACTCGTTGCAGTTGTTGCCACTACCAACAACACCGTTAATACGACGGCGGGGACACCTGCAATTAACGCTAAAACCGTCGATGAAGATGCTTGCCGACGTTGACTAAACTGCAACACACTATCTCGCCATTGACGCATAGGCTGAGTCAAGATGACACGCAACTCTTCTGCGATTAACTCTCGGCATACCAGCAACACCAAGACGAGCAGTAATTTCATGACTTACCCTTTAACTGTTTTTGCGAATGGCGAGATGATACCTGAATTTTTGCCAATCAAAGGCATCACCCGGATCTGTTTTACGCATAGGGGCAATATCAGAGTGTCCTGTAATGTGGTTTTCGATTGCCGAATACGTATGTTGTAACACATCAACAATCTGACTTAGTTGTTGATATTGAACGTCTTCATAAGGAATATCATCACTACCTTCTAACTCAATGCCAATCGAAAAGTCGTTACAATTCGTTTGACCGAGATATTCAGACTGCCCTGCGTGCCATGCGCGTGCTAAAAATGAGACAAACTGCACAAGCTCACCACTTCGGCGAATCAGCAAATGGGCTGAAACCTGTAAGTGGGCAATCTCAGCAAAATAAGGATGTTCCGTTGGATTGAGACAGTTAGTGAATAACTGTTCGATATAAGCACCGCCAAACTGTTTTGGCGGCAAACTGATATTATGAACGACCACTAAAGAAATCGACTCTTGACCTTTAGGCCGCAGATTAAAATTGGGCGATGGACAACGGCGAGCCGAGTCCAGCCAACCGTCATCACTGACTAACATAAAACACCTGTAAGTTATTTATCTTTCTGAGTTGCTGCTTGTTGCTCACCCAATGTCCGCAAGTTGCCAATCACTGACTCTAACGCACGATCGAGGACTTGTGTTTCTTCGATAATACGGGCACGGCCTTGGCTCATATCCACAGCTAATTTCATTGCTGTCATTTCGGCGACTTTAATACCACGTCGATTAGCAAAAATCAGCTTATCAACAGAACGAATACGCGCCACTAACTTGTGACGATCACGGCGATCGGTTTGTACAAATTCAACCCAGCTACCAACATTGAGCTGATTCACTTTTTGTACGTGTTCGTTATCACTCGGTAGCGTTTCAGAAATTGCAGGTTGCAAATTATCACTTGGCAACACGACGGTTGTTGCCGAAGCCATATTACCTGTATTCATTTGATCGGCAGAAATAGTGCCCGCTGCGGGAGCTTCGGCACGCGCTGCATCTGAATCAACCACGGTGACGGTTGGCATAATATGCCCCCCCATCAACTCCAAATGCACCTGTGCTAACTCATTCAGCAAGGACTCCGTCGCTAAGGCATCATAGTTGACGGCGGACAACCCTTTTTTCAGACTATTCATTAATTTAGGTGAGACATTTCTTAACCGTGCAATCCAGTCTGCACCTTGTTGAGGCACAACACTCCATACCACAGCATCAACCACTTTCACCGCTTGCTTCCACGGTTCGGACTCAGTGCCTTCTTTTAAACAGTTGATATAAAGAACGTGTTTCCAACCTTCTTGCAATAACTTGACCACGACAACAGGTAGCTGCCGACCTGTCAGGCGACGGTTAAGCGTTTGCTGAACCATTGCACGCGCCATATCCGCACGCGCACGACCTTCTTCGGCTTCGCGCGTACGTTTATCAATAGAATTGGTACGCTTTTGTTGTTGGTCATAAAAGTCGGTAAATTCGACCAACAAATCATCAAAAATCGTGATATCAGAAATGAACTCATTGAGAATTCTAAACACCACTTCTTCAATTTTGGTGTACAGTGCATCGCCACTTGGATCTTTTTGATTCCAACCAATGCCTGCTTTTGACAACAAGTTGAGTAGTTGACGAGCTTTATGTTTTTCGGCGTTAAAAAATGACTTATCAATAATCGCCACTTTTAACAAGGGAATTTGTAGACGACCTAACAAGGCTTTCATCGCCATCGGTAAGTCATCATCATCTAAAATAAAATCAAAGAGCATCGACACCAAGTTGATAACATCTTCATCGGCTTGCCTAACGGCCTCTACGGTTTTGGCATCGGATTTTAAGCCTCGACGAATTCCTCCACGAACCTCACCCACTGTCGGCGAAGAATCATCATCAGCCAGTTTTGTTTTTGGTTGCATTTCTTGCAATTTAGACAGCAAGCCAACTAACTGCTCTGTCGCCAAGGCTTGTACTTGAGCCGTGGCCGCGATATTTTCAGGTACAAGGGGGACAGCTGCAACACTACCACCCACTGCCGAGGCAGGTAACAAACCAACACCGCCACCACCGACATATTGGCCACCATGATAGGTAGCCCCTGTCACTGTCTCGCCATTAGCGGCGGGAGGGAAAGGCAAGCCTTCTGCCGAAGCACCACTGTTGCCAATACTATGCACATCACGGAGAAAGGAAAAAATATCTTCCGTGTCTAACTTTTTCTCAGGTTCATTTTTTTTACCTGCTTGCTCTTCTTTCTCTTTTTCTTTCTGAGCCATCACTTCTTCGTAATCGCTCTCACCTTTTTGATTGGATTTAAAGGTGACTTTCAGATCAGATAACACACCCGCATTGATCAAAAACTGATTCGCCTCTTCTAGAACAGGCCATAGCTGCCCTAAAAATTCCTGCTGAAATACACGAAGAATCACCACTTTTTGTGTCACGCCGATGGCTAAATGCTTAATTGCATTTTGAAAGTGCTGCGCTAATGCGCCTGTGTCTAACGGAAAATTTTTATCGGCTAAATTACTATCAGGCAATAAATGTGCGACACGTTGACGGAGCAAATTTAGCAGATTGGAATAATCCAAACGGGTACGCGCCACCATACTATCAATGGTAATCGTGATTTCCATATCTTCACTATCAACCAATGATAATGAGTCGAAATCGAATTTATCAAAACCTGCTGCTTTTTTAGCCGTTGCACTGACTGCTTTAAGATTAGGTAACTGGAGAAAACTATTAGAAATGGCTCGGCTCACATCCATTTCAATTTGAGAGCGATTGCGTCGAATCTCAATAATAATATCCATATAATGCTGTTGCTCAGCATCACTCAAGCCCTGACACCATTGATAAATAATTTCTTCTAAACGACCTAGCATGTGCTTCAATAAGCCATCTAGTCGCGGCTGCATATTGGCACGCAAGCCTTCAAGCGCGACGGGAAGCTTTTGAGGGCTATTCATCGGAGCCGTTCCAGATTTATTTAATTCATTTGCCATGCTATTCGCACTCATATTTCTTTTTGATTACGTATCTATCGATACGCTACGTTAATTTTTATAACTGTGCTAACTGTAACTCGCTAAAGATGACAGTTAAATACGTAAAACTGTTTTTTTCATCAATTTGTGTGCCTATACTCGCATCTTCATAGTCCAACTGAAAAGATGTTAAGTGTTATGATTCCGCAATCTTTATTAATTGATGCCATACAGCACAATATTCAATCTGCACTCGATGAAGACATTGGTACAGGTGATATTACCGCCCTGTTAATTCCCGCCGACCATCAAGGCCATGCTAAAGTCATCACGCGAGAGCCAATGGTGTTAGCTGGCACACCTTGGGTTAATGCCCTGTTTCAACACTTAGACCTGCAAGTCATTATAGAATGGCAAGCTCAAGAAGGTGACTTCGTCGCCGCTAACGCGCCCCTGTTTTTATTATCAGGCTCAGCTCGTAGTTTATTAACAGGCGAACGTGCAGCTCTCAACTTTCTACAAACATTATCGGGTACAGCGACAAAAGTCCGTGAACTCGTTGGCCTTTTATCAGGAACATCCACGCAATTATTAGACACCCGCAAGACCCTACCTTGCCTGCGCATCGCTCAAAAGTATGCGGTGAGTATAGGCGGAGGTCGTAACCATCGGCTAGGTCTTTTTGATGCTTTTTTAATAAAAGAGAATCATATTATGGCGGCAGGTAGTATTCACGCTGCTGTCACCGCTGCACGTACCATCGCGCCCAATAAACCTATCGAAGTTGAAGTGGAAACCTTTGCCGAATTAGACGAAGCGTTGGCAGCACACGCTGACATTATTATGCTCGATAATTTCAGTCACGATGATATGCGCACCGCCGTTAAACATACGGCTGGCCGTGCGAAGCTAGAGGCTTCTGGCAACATCACAGCAGATAATTTGCGTCAGGTTGCTGAGACAGGTGTCGATTTTATTTCGATGGGGGCTATTACCAAGGATGTGAAGGCGATTGATTTGTCGATGCGTTTTATTTAGTGGTAGCCCGTGTGGCAACACGGGAAATGCCAGATGCCATTTTGTAAACCTGTGTTTTTTCCTAAGTTTGTCCCGTATTCCATACGGGCTACTGAGCTCAGGAGACGTTTAACCGTTGGCTGACAACAGTTAAGTGCCAAAACAGTTTCGCCGTTTGTGGTGAGCCTGTCGAACCACCCTTCGACAGGCTCAGGGCGAGCGGGAAACATCAATAAATTTTCGCATGGATATTTACACTTGTTGCATTAACAAGGCTTCTTTTAATCGTTTGACTTCATCACGAAGTTTAGCCGCCTGTTCAAATTGCAAATCGCGTGCTTTTACCATCATATCGGCCTCCACTTCTTTAATGCGTTTTAGCAATACTTTGGTGTCGGTAATGACATATTGCGCCATTGTGTCAGCCACTTGTTGCGCGGTTTCTTTGGGTTGCGCTTGTGAAGCACCACCATAAATTTCCAAAATATCAAAAATGGGTTTTGAGACACTGTAAGGCACAATGCCATTGGCGGTATTAAAAGCGATTTGTTTATTTCGACGACGCTCCGTTTCGCCCATTGCCCGTTCCATTGAGCCTGTCATTCGATCAGCATATAAAATCGCCTTGCCATTAAGGTGTCGTGCAGCTCGTCCCATCGTTTGAATTAAAGAACGCTCTGAACGCAAAAATCCTTCTTTATCGGCATCTAAAATCGCTACCAACGACACTTCAGGCATGTCTAAGCCTTCTCGTAATAGATTGATCCCCACCAACACATCAAACACACCCAAACGTAAATCACGAATAATCTCGACACGCTCAACGGTGTCAATATCCGAATGCAAATAACGGACTTTCACTTTGTGTTCGGTTAAATAATCGGTTAAATCTTCAGCCATGCGCTTCGTTAATGTTGTCACCAAAACCCGTTCTTTAACCGCCACCCGTAAATGAATTTCTGACAATAAATCATCAACTTGGGTAAATGCTGGCCGTACTTCAATGATCGGATCAACCAAACCCGTTGGTCTGACGACTTGCTCCACGACGACTGGACATAACTTTTTTTCATAATCCGCAGGTGTAGCAGAAACAAAAATAGTTTGTGGACTGATTTTTTCCCACTCATCAAACTTCATTGGGCGATTGTCTAAGGCGGATGGTAAGCGAAAACCATAATTAACTAGGTTTTCTTTACGCGCTCGATCACCTTTATACATCGCGCCAATTTGGGGGACAGAAACGTGCGACTCATCAATCACCAATAACGCATCCGCAGGCACGTAATCAAATAACGTCGGTGGCGCTTCGCCTTCCTTTCGACCAGACAAGTGGCGTGAATAATTTTCGATACCATTACAATAACCGAGTTGTTGCAACATTTCTAAATCGTATTGCGTCCGTTCTTTCAGACGTTGCGCTTCAATGAGTTTATTTTCCGATAATAACCATGCCAAACGGGGTTCTAATTCGGCGCGAATCGTTTCTAGCGCGCTATTCACCTGCTCTTTTGGCGTGACATAGTGTGTTTTTGGGTAGATCGTGACACGGGCTGCTTTTTTGGTCGTTGCGCCTGTTAAGGGGTCAAAATAACGAATATCTTCCACTTCTTCATCAAATAAACTAATGCGAATGGCTTCATCGTCCGATTCCGCAGGAAAAATATCAATCACTTCGCCACGCACCCGATACGTACCACGACTAAAATCTAAATCGTTACGGGTATATTGCATTTCTGCCAATCGTCGAAGAATGGCGCGTTGGTCAACACGTTCACCCCGACTGATATGCAATAACATCTTTAAATAGGCATCAGGATCGCCCAAACCATAAATTGCAGAGACACTGGCGACAATAATGACATCTCGCCGCTCTAATAACGCTTTGGTGGCTGACAAACGCATTTGATCAATGTGCTCATTAATAGCAGAGTCTTTTTCGATATACGTGTCTGAAGACGGTACATAGGCTTCAGGCTGATAATAATCATAAAATGAAACAAAATACTCGACCGCATTATTAGGAAAAAATGCTTTAAACTCACTATATAACTGTGCCGCTAAGGTTTTGTTATGCGCCATCACAATCGTTGGCCGTTGCAAATTCGCGATGACATTGGCAATGGTGAACGTTTTGCCTGAACCCGTCACACCTAATAACAATTGATGCTGATCGCCATTTTGTAGACTGGCACATAATTGTTTAATCGCTGTTGGTTGGTCGCCCGCAGGTTGGAAGTTGGTTTTCAACTGAAAAGTGCTTGCTGAACTCATTGCGGTACTCTTATCTGGAAAGATTTTAGGGTATTATGTATGGCTGTTTATTGACAATCCTAGACCCGAGGTTACCCCATGGAACTGCGCCTATCTGACCGTGTGTTAAGCATCAAACCTTCTCCAACCTTAGCGGTGACCAATCGTGCTGCCGAATTAAAAGCGGCTGGTAAAGACATTATTGGCTTAGGTGCTGGCGAACCCGATTTTGATACTCCCGAACACATTAAAGCTGCCGCTATTAAAGCCATCGAAAATGGTTTTACTAAATATACCGCAGTCGATGGCACTCCCAGCTTGAAAAAAGCCATTATTGCTAAATTCAAACGTGATAACGGTTTAGATTATCAACCGAATCAAATTTTGGTGTCGTGTGGCGGCAAACAAAGTTTCTTTAACTTGGCGTTAGCGTTTTTAAACAAAGGCGATGAAGTGATTATCCCTGCACCATACTGGGTATCTTACCCTGACATGGTGTTGATGGCCGATGCTACACCCGTTTGTGTTGAATGCCCACAATCGCAAAACTATAAAATCACCCCTGCGCAATTAGAAGCAACGATTACGCCAAAAACCAAATTATTGGTGTTGAACTCACCTTCTAACCCAACAGGCATGGTTTATTCTAAAGCAGAATTATTGGCCTTGGCAGAGGTGTTGCGTAAACATCCACACGTTTGGGTTGCGACGGATGATATGTACGAACATATTATTTGGACAACTGAACCTTTTGTAAACATCGTCACAGTAGCCCCTGATTTATATGACCGTACATTGGTATTAAATGGTGTATCTAAAGCCTATGCCATGACTGGCTGGCGTATTGGTTATGCTGCTGGCCCAGCAAAAGTCATTGGTGCGATGAAAAACGTGCAATCACAATCCACTTCTAACCCAACGTCTATTTCACAAGTCGCTGCCGAAGCGGCACTCAATGGCGATCAAGACGTATTAAAGCCAATGGTTAAAGCCTTTAAAGAGCGTCACGACTATGTGGTTGCTGCGTTGAATGACATTGAAGGTGTATCTTGCTCACCTGCTGACGGTGCATTTTATGCTTTTGCCAATGTTGAAGGCGCAATTGCAAAAATGGGTTTAAAAAACGACCTTGAGTTTTCTGAGGTATTGTTAAATACCGTTGGCGTTGCTGTTGTTCCTGGTTCAGCATTTGGCTTAGATGGTCACATGCGTATCTCTTACGCCACTAGCCCTGCTATTTTGCAAGATGCTATTGCGCGTATTAATAAAGCCATCAACGGCTAAATCAGTGCTTCCCCCTCAAACCGTGAGGGGGAATGCCCTAAAATGTGTCGTTTGCACAACAAACAGGCAAACAAAGCACATCAACTATTGACGAACAATTTTTCTAGTCTATAATTGCCGACACCAAATGTTCCCCGATAGCTCAGTTGGTAGAGCGCAGGACTGTTAATCCTTAGGTCACTGGTTCGAGTCCAGTTCGGGGAGCCATATAAATCAAAGGCTTACAGAAATGTAGGCCTTTTTTATTTTAGGCTAATGGCGACAAAGTAACGACGGGATTATAACGGGTAGCTTCTTGAAGATGTTCAGGAGTTAAATGTGCATACCGAATCGTCATTGTTAACGTGCTATGCCCCAGTATTTTCTGTAGTGTTAAAATACTCCTACCATTCATAACACTTTTTTTAATTTAGACATAACCCAATCCTCTATCCATGTAAAATACCGCCACCTCTCATTGGTTTAGGTTAAGTTTGTGAAGTCAGTTGCGTACCTTGTACTCATTAGTAGTTTGTTATCCGCTTGTGCCACAACACAGCCCGTAATGAAACCATTACCTAAGTCTGTTGCCGAGGCCAATCCACCTGCGCCAACTTTACCGCCTTTAATCTTGCCACCTAGCACATCAATATCGCCACCAACAAACAGTCATACAGCATTACCACCCGTTACCTTGCCACAACCACAAATACCCTTACAGCCACCGAGCGCTGACCAAGCTCGCGCCCTACTACAGCAATTATTACCTACCAAAATTAAAGATCGAAATGGCTGGCGTAATGATATTTTGGCTGCGTTTACTGGCCTAAAAATTCCTTATGAAGCACCCTATTTTTGTGCTGCATTGGCGATTATTGAACAAGAGTCCAGTTGGCAAAGTGACCCAACCGTGGCCAATTTAGACAAAATCGTCTGGAAGGAAATCGAAAAACGCGCAGGCAAATACCACTTACCAATGCTGGCCGTCAAACTCGCTCTGATGAAAGATTCACCCGATGGCCGTAGTTATAAAGCACGCATTGACGCGCTAAAAACTGAAAAACAAATGAATGCGCTATTTGAAGATATCGTCGCAGATGCCAGTAAAATTGGTCTGCCTTTTGAAATGAAAAACCCGATTCGTACAGGTGGGCCAATGCAAGTGAGTGTGGACTTTGCCGAAAGCCATGTCCGTGTGTGGCCATACCCCAACCATTACAAAGGCAGTTTACGGCAAGAGGTCTTTACCCGACGAGGCGGCCTATATTTTGGCATTGCCAATTTATTGCAATATCGGGTGAATTACCCACAAATGAAATATCGTTTTGCCGATTTTAATGCAGGTCGTTATAGCAGTCGTAATGCGGCTTTTCAGGCTGCGTTAAGTAAGCTCACAAAAAAGAAATTGATTTTAGATGGTGATTTGCTGATGTACAAAAGCAATCAAACCAGTAGTACACAACAACAACTGCATACATTAGCACCACGCTTAGGTATGACCACTCAAGCTATAGAACGTGATTTAGCACTGGAAAAAAGCGAAGGCTTTAACCAAACTCGGTTGTTTAAACGGGTATTTGAACTTACTGAGCAACAAACAGGCCATGCTGTCGCACAACAGGTGATGCCACAAATTCAATTAGTTAGCCCAAAGATTACCCGCAAGCTAACAACAGAATGGTTTGCTCAACGGGTTGATGGCCGTTATCAAACGTGTATGGGGCGATTGCCACAGTCTGCTAATCTCCCCTAGGTTCGTTCTGTAGAAATTTGCTTAAACTAACCCTTCGACTCCGTTCAGGGAGCATTTTTACGCTGGCTGAGCGGAGTCGAAGCCTTTTTTTGAGATGATTGAGCTTTGATTTTTCTGCAAAAACAATCTTAACCTCAAAATATCAACAGAGCCTAACCTCTCTTTGTCTAAGAGAGGGATTTTAAGCTTTTTGGCTACTCAGACTCTAGCTCAATCATTTACTCATCCGCCATGCCACACTCATAACTGGAAGGATTAAAACGACAACGAATTTTTTTCAAAAAACCCATCATGTTTTTATCGTAGTAACCTTCTTTGGTCATGGCAATCCGCGACTCGCGCATCAATTTAAGATAACCGGGTTTATCGGCTTCTAGCACATCCATCCAATATTTAGCATCAATCGACTGTTCAACTTTATCCACAAATTGATACGCCAAGGGTGTTTGCGTGGCGGCAAATTCACGCATCAATTGCCCTAAACCATCGGGAAACTTGCCTCGGTGCATCATCACCACACCTGTCACATTGACAACAGGAAAGCGAATAATAGCCCCACGAACGCTACCACTCGCTGTGGTCATGCCTCGGTATAATTCTAGCGGCTGAAATATCAACGCGGGGCCTGCAATAATATCGACTTGGCCGTTATTAAACTTGCCTGCAATACTGGTCAAGTCAACGGAGACGGGCTGTGCGCCCATTTGTTGTACCATTTTTTCTTGTGATTTATCAAAATCCATCACCGCTACTTTTTTACCCGCCGCTTTTGCTAATGAGTTAATTTTTCTGTCATTGACCATAATATAAGCCGCGCCTAATGGAATCATAGCGACAATTTCGTAGTCTTTATTGACCATATATTTCGCCGCTTCAGGTTTAGCCAGTAAACGAATGGCTTCCGACATTTGGGCATACGACTCAATCGCGCCTATCGAATCTAAACTGCCAACAAAGTTATTAAAGGCTCTGGCACGGAGATTACTGATCGCCACACCATCACACTGACCCGCCTTGAAGTCTTCTGCGGCAACACGTTCATTGGTATATATTTTGAAACTGACATCGGTGCTAGCTTTGCGTTTTAGTTTTGCTGAGGCAAGATCAATATGCATTTCCAGTTGCGTTTTCATGGTGATTTTCATGTCGATACCCATGTTTTTAGCGATACGGGTATATTTCGGCAATTCTTTGATGTTGTTCATGGCAAAGTCGAAGCCTTCGCCATGTGCACCACCCGGTGAAAATAAACAAAGCGTGACTTTGGCAGGAATTTTATCCCATGTTTTTGGGTTATCCATAAACTTTTTAGCGTGAGCAAAAATTTCGGAGAAGTTTTCCAATTGCTCAATATCAGGTTGTGCAGGCGTTTGTGATGAAGATGCTACGGGTTGTTGTGTGCTTGCTGCTTGCACGGCAAGAGGCAACAAGCTAGTGATGGTCATGGCAGCACTGATTGCCACTGCATATAGGCGGTTGTAATTCATAAGTTTTTCTCTTGCGGTTTTTGCAGTAACTTTTTTTGTATGTAGTCACTTCTTGATTGTCTTACGTTGCTCAAAGACAAGCTCAAAGTTGAGAGGGTTGTTTTGCATATTTACCAACTCTAATCGCTCTATGCGAAAAACGATATGACTTAAAAAACAAGATACCTCCTAAAAGAGTCAATTGATTCATTGAAAAAACAACCACTCACCTTCTCTCGACATCCTCCATTTTCATGCCACTGAACATCCCCGTCTTTAACCCCGAAATTGTCACTGCCATTTCTTTACGCACATACGGAATACGATACATCCACGTAAAGGCAAAATCTCTGCCAAACCCAGCAACACGACTATTCGACTGATACAACGGCGTAAGTTGACGACTTAACCATTGATAAAAATGCGTCGATGAAGCTCTTAATGAATGATATTTTTGCCAAATCGTTGGCCAATCAGGTTGACCACTCACCGCCATCGCCTGCCCTAATGCCCACGCATCAAGCAAAGCCATGTTTGCGCCTTGCCCTAGTTGTGGACTCATGGCATGGGCGGCATCGCCAATAACGGCAATTCGGCCTTGTGCAAAACGGCGCATAACGACATCACGGTAATTCGCAGCAAACCATTGTTCAGGACGGTCAATCACGGTTTCTAACCATTGTGCGGCAATTGGCCAACGCTGATTAACACGGGATAACCATGTTTCACGCGCACCTTTTTCTCGCATCCAACCATGTAACTGTGCGGTCGGCAAACTCCAAAAGATACTCGACAGCCGTTGTTGCGGCGCATTTGGAATTGCACCCGTTGGTAAAATCCCCATCATCACGGAAGAGCCATGATAAAACTGATGGAGAATGTGCTGATCTAAGGTTAAACACTCAGGCACAATCGTCCACGCTGCACCCCAAGGATAAGGCCGATCAAGCAAAACCCAATCGACAGGACGCAACTGGCTACGCGCACCATTGGCGACAATCAATAAGTCAAATGCGGCATCACATTGGCCTGATTTATCATGGCCATATAATCGAACTTCTGCGCCACAATCTTCAATTTTTTCTACCTCTACCCCCATACGCCATGTCACTTGCTGACATAAAGGCTCGGCTTTAAGTGCTTCAACCAAGACATGACATAATGTGGCACGGTGAATGCCTAAACCATACAAACCCTCACCCGCTTGATGATAATGGCTATTCACCAATAATTGACCATTCGCCAACTGGCCTTCTAAACCTGTTACTTTTGCGCCTAGCGTTAACGCATGTTCTAGCACACCTAGATGAGCAAATACAGCCAAGCCCGCAGGTTGCAGTAATAAGCCAGCACCGACGGGCGCAAGCGCTTCAACATGCTCAAAAATGGAGATGTGATGACCTTGACGCGCTAACACAATCGCGGCGGCGAGTCCTGCCGTACCTGCGCCAATGATAGCAATGTGTTGTTTAGTCATCCCGTGTTAATACTTCCAATAATTCTATTTCAAAAATGAGGTTTGAGTTGGGTTTGATCACTGCACCCATTTGTCGTTCGCCATAGGCTAAATGTGCTGGAACAAAGAGTTTACGTTTACCGCCAACTTTCATGCCGATTAAACCTTGATCCCAGCCTTTAATCACGCGCCCTGTACCAATGACACATTGAAAAGGCTGTCCTCTATCGTGGGAGGAATCAAACTTCGTTCCATCCTCCAACCAACCTGTGTAGTGGGCAGTAATCAGTGCGCCTTTCACGGTCGCTTTGCCTTCACCTATTGCAATATCGGTCACTTGTAATTCGTTGCTCATGGTTTAACCTCTTTTCAACTTCATAAAAATAAATTTGTTAGATGAGAGTTATATTGAACAAATCGTCAATACCACTCCATCCCCCATAGCATTTAGCTGAATAATGGTTGTTTCTAGTTGACGACTCAGCACCCACTCACTTTTACCATGAGTACAGACTTTTTGGCTCGCCACACCAACATGTACTAACGACTCTTGCACGGTCTCAACACTCATTGTTTTTTGTGTCAGACTCAACATCATCACGATATTGTTGCTTAATACCGCATTAATTTGTGCATTTTGACTTGCAACCCCCCAATAGCTCACCTGTTGAGGATGGCTCAAGGTCTGAGAACATGTATTCGTCTCACAACTAAAACCCTGTACTTGTAACTGCTCGCCACTCATTCCCAAGCCAACACCTTCAATCGTTAACGCGGTGGGTTTCATGACGGCCAGCTTAGCTTTTTCTTCATGACGCTCTGCCATGACTTTCTTTTCTGCTTGCATTTTGGCCACGGCGCCTACGCTCTCTGACCTTCGTGCTGTCGCTAAAGCTCGTTGCTCTTGCATGACCCTATCAGCAATAACGGATTGATTAATGGAGGATAAATTATCGCTTGTTTGATCATCAAGATGGTCTTGTTTGGCAATAGAAGGTTGCGGTGATGGAGCGAAGTTGGCCAATTCTTCTTTTATTTCTTTGGGCTGATGGTCAATGCTGTTTTGACGTTGCTCTAACTGTAAATCTTTTAACTCATCAACGGCTTTATCATCCATCGCCACCGATGCGCGAGATTTTGCCATGACTAACGGTTTTTCTCGTTCTGTCTGAGGATGAACATTGGTACTACCGCCTGATAATAACTCGCTATTTTTTTCAACAACCATTTCGTTCGCTGGTGCAGGTGCGGCTACTTTTGATTCAGCAACTCTTTTCTCGTTTGATGAAGAAGTCGCTATGGCTTGTTCTAGTGTTTCTGGCTGCTTTGCCAAATACAACACTAATGAACTGACCATTACCACACTGGCGGCCATTGAAAAAGGCACATACCAAGATAAACGCTTTTTAGCGCCAACGCCTGCCGCAGCGAGAATTTTTTCATCTAATTCAGGACTAGGCTGCTCTTTGGGCAACTGACGATACAGTTGTTGCAGCCGTGGGTCTAAGGCATCTTGATTATTCATATCTCTACCCCCAAACACTGCTGCAACTTCTTCTGTGCATAACGAAAACGACTTTTTAGGGCTTCAAAAGCCACATTTAATTGCTCGGCAATGCTTTGTAAGGTTAATTCCGACTCCAGTTTTAACACCATCACCGCGCGTTGTTCATCGGGTAATTGTGTTAAGCAGAATTGGAGGCGCTCTAACAAACGCTGTTCTTCCAGTTGTGAATGCGGCTCATAATAAGCGCAGGCAGGCATCTCAAAATCTTCGTCGAGTGAATCATTCGCCGCTAACTTTCCTTGTTGCCGATAAAAATCTAGTACTCGTGAATGAGCAATACAAAAGATATACGTTCTAAAACTCGCGCTGACGGTATAACGCTCACGTTGACGAATCAATGACAACCATATTTCTTGATACACTTCTTCCGCTTGGCTTTTTTGGCCTAAAGTTTTCACCAAATAAGCAAACAAGGTCTGACGATAACGCTGATACAGTTGCGCAAATGCTTGCTGATTGCCCGTTTGATAGGCCAGCATTAGGTTTTCGTCGCTGTCGTTATTGTCCGTTAACATGGTTTTAGGCTGGTTATACAAAGAGCTTTAACTGTAACAAGTTTATGTATTGTAGGGGCGAATTTATTCGCCGATTGTATGATTAGGCGAATAAATTCGCCCCTACATCAGAGGGATAAAGGGCAAAAGATTTTTCGCCCCTATGCATAAAATCACATTGCAGATTGAGCGTTATTTTTACCTGCCAATGACTCGGCATTTTTAACCAACTGAATAAACTCGCCTTTGCTGCCCGTACTATCACTCCCTTTTGCCGCTTGAGCAATTTGTACAATTTGGTTGTACGTTAAGGCATTGACTTGCGGTGACTGTCTTAGCAATTGACCAAACCCTGCAACGGCGGTAGCAAAACGTTGTGTTTCACTGGATTTATTAAACGAGGTGATAACCGTGGGTTTAGCAATCGGCTGAGTGACTAAAATGCTTTTTGTGCCTTCAGGTTGTTTGTAGCGGATTTTCAAAAAGGCCAACTCTTGGCTGTCATTAACTTTTTTACCCTCAGAGGTAGCTTTACTGGCTTGATAACGTAAGGCATCAACCGCAGGAGTGGCCGTTTTGGGCGTGATTTCATAAATTGCGGTCACGCTTTTACCTGAGCCAACATCGCCCGCATCGACTTTATCGTTATTAAAATCTTCACGATTCAGTTGACGATTTTCATAACCAATCAAACGGTATTCCGCCACCACGTTCGGATTAAACTCAATCTGCACTTTGACATCTTTGGCGACGGTATTAAATGTGCTACTGAGCTCATCAACCAAGACTTTTCGCGCTTCATTGAGTGAGTCGATGTAGCTGTAATTACCATTACCGACATCGGCAATTTGCTCCATCATCGCATCATTAAAATTACCCTGACCAAAACCCAACGTCGATAAGGTAATGCCTGATTCGCGTTCGCGCTTCACCATGTCTTTGATTTGATTGGTATCGGTCACTCCAACATTAAAATCGCCATCCGTAGCTAATAAAATTCGGTTAATGCCGTTAGCCACGTAACCTTTACGCGCCATTTTGTAGGCTAAATCTAAGGCCGATGCTCCTGCGGTGCTGCCACCTGCTTGTAAACGGCCTAATGCGGCTTGAATATCAGCTTTTTTATTGCCTGCGGTGGGTTCTAACACCACTTCGGTACGGCCTGCATACACCACCAACGACACTTTATCTTGTGGACGTAGTTGCTGTGTCAGCATTTGTAAGCTACTAATCACTAACGGTAATTTATTAGGCTCATCCATCGAACCTGAAACATCGACCAAAAACACCAAATTTGCAGGCGGCATAGCGGACACATGAACATCTTGCGCTTGCACACCAATACGCAATAAATAATGCTCAGGCTGCCACGGCGCGGTACTTAACTCGGTTTCTGAAGCAAAAGGATGTTGACCTGTCGCTTTGGGATATTGATAGCTAAAATAATTGATTAACTCTTCCACACGCACCGCATCGCTGGCAGGTAAGCGACCTTGTTGAATAAACTGACGAACTAAAGCGTAACTGCCTGTATCGACATCTAAACTAAAAGTTGACACAGGGTCGGAGGCGACTTGTTTAATGGGGTTATCGTTAAAGTGTTCAAATTTATCGCGTTCTTCTTTGGGGAGATTATAGGAGTCCATCATCGGGACTGACATTGGTGCAATGGCCATCATTTTGCCTACGGCCATCACTGATGGGGCATTTGCTGCGCCTGCGGCATAGTTGGCCTGACGTTCTGACTTCTGTTTAGCAACTTTGGTATAAACCTGTTCTTTAACTGCTAATTCATCTGTCATGAGTTGTGAACTGACGTCGTTTGCTTTGGCTTCTTCAACACGTATTTCTGGTTGAGCAATGTCTTTTTTATCCGTCAAAACTTGGGTTGCTGGCGGTGCAGGTAATAATTCGGCTTGTTGTTCTTTATGTTGGGTAGAGCAGCCTTGCGCTAAAACGATGGCGATCATTAACGCGAGTGGGTGATATTTCATGGTTTGCATCCTGTTTGGTTTGAAGATGCTTAGGTAAACGTGGGATTTTGGAAAAAGGGTTAAAGAGATGAAAATATTTTTAAATAAATTTGTAGACTGTGTGGCAACACAGGATTTATGGCGGAGTTAACGCAACAAGTTGTTGTTTGGGCGAATGATTGTCCCGCAATCCTTGCGAGCTACGCTGGCTTTAAAATTAATTTTGTAGATTGTCTTATCAGTCATGTGGTGCGCCGTGGCGCACCCTATGCTTAATATACCAAACCCATCATTTTAAAAGTGTAACTCCAGCCCGACATAAGGCCCTTTGAATTCAAAATTGGCATCGGTGTCTTCAATATCTTCAAGATTAGCGGTTATTTGTCGATACCCCAGCTTTAATCCCGCATCTACAGCCAAATTATCAATAAAATTGTATTGAATCTCAGCTTGGGCATCGGTCAGGTTTGAGCCGCCATATGACACGCCTGCTACTTCCGATTTGACACTTAAGCCTGTCAACGGGAGTTTTGCCCCTACCGACAAATAAGCCATTGGTATGGTTTCATTTAGGCTGAGAGCGCTCTTTTGTATGCCTAGTGGTTTTCCTTTGGCAACGATGTCGCCCTGAATGAGTTTGGCAGCAATCCCGACATCGGCACTGACGATGTTATCTAGCACTTCGTAGTACAACACCAAATCGGTACTCGTCAAATCAACATCCAAATTCACATTCTGTTTAAACTGGATACCACGGAACTCTAGTTGTGTCACCTTTTGAGTGTCATTGCCTTTGAGGGCGGTGTAGCGCAAACGGACATTTGGTAACACGGGCACTGGATGTTCAAAGCTCAGTGAGAGAGATGCCTGATTCTGTTGCTCAAACGCAAACGAACTTTTTTGTTTACCCGTTTGCGCCACATCAGCCTTGCCATCGTACTGCCAGTAGTCTGCATTAACATAGACACCAACGGCATCAGCCTGTGCCACTGGAAAAGTCAATAACGCCAAGAGTCCAGCACATAAAGAAGTTGTAGAACGCATCATCTTACCCTGTTCAGAATTTTTGGTATTTATAGCACAACTCTAAGATGTTATTAATGGAATTATACTGATAAGACGAAGTCATTAAATTTTTGTGATAACGATGGTTAGACGGATGAAACTGGCCGTTTTGGTTTGCACGACGGCGGTTGATTATTAAAGAGTGGCGTACAGGTCGTTGATTGTGATGGGCTTCGTACCTCTACCCATCCTACAGACTAATTCTAAGACGTTATTACTCAATAATATAGGCCATATTACAAGAAATTCCTTTTAGTGATGGTGTCACCTCTCCCATTGGGAGAGGGTTAGGGGTAGTGGCAAAACTCAAACCGTGTGCTTGCCACAGGTTTACCCTCAATTATTGTGGGCTACGGACTAGCTGCAATAAATATTTGAACTCTTGAAACCTGTGTAGTTAAAGTAGTTAGGAAGCGACAAACCTAATTTTGTCGTAATGGCAGCTTTTATTATTTCTTCTCTTAATTTTTGTGGTACGACACAAAGACAATTCATATCTGATGCTAACCACCACACATCAAAACCATGCTCCGCTAGCACCTTACAAACATCAATAAACAAATCCTTTGCTTCACTATTGCTAATTTCCTCAACTTCGGCCAAGTGATTTGGAAGCTGAATCTGTAAACTCGCAACTGTAGTCCATAAATAATCTACGAATAAAAGGTCATATTCATTCCAATCAAACGTGTAAAAACAACGCTGCATTGACATTCTAAAGGCATTGTTAATACCATAATCGTCCGCTAAGTAGTCTTTAAAACTTGAAAAAGCACTCTCAACGTTCTCTAGGTTTTGCCAAAGCAATAGTTCACATAATTTTTTGGCAGCCGCTAATTGCTCTATATTTAGCACTAACATACTCATTTCCTCATGATTTAAGCTAGGTTTTTAATTTAGCAAAGTAATCATAAAAAGCTATAGCATCAACACACGTTGGCGACACAAATTGACTTTTTGCCCATTTTCTTGCATTCCGACTAAACCTTCGGTTTTTAGCTTATAGGAACGTTTACTTCAAAATAATACCTACATTTTTCAATGCGATATAACCCACCCTCCCTCTTACCCCATAAGTTTCATAGGGAGCGTATCACACACCTTGAATCAATCATGTTGTTTGACAAGCTCACTATGCATGATAAAACCAAACCAATTTACATTATTACTGATACCTCAACGCCTCAATCGGATCTAACCTAGACGCTTTTAACGCAGGATAAAAACCAAAAAACACCCCCGTTGTTGCCGAAATCGCAAACGCCAACACCACCGCATCTAAAGAAACAGTCACCGACATCGACCAAATCGAGCCAACTAACTTTGCCCCTGCCATACCAAAGAGTAAACCGAGCAAACCACCCGTTATTGAAATCATCAAAGACTCTAATAAAAACTGGCTTAAAACATCGCGTTGACGCGCACCAATCGCCATCCGAATACCAATTTCACGGGTACGCTCAGTCACAGAAACCAGCATGATATTCATAATGCCAATACCACCTACCACCAGTGAAATAGAGGCAATCGCGCCCAACAATAACGACATAGTACGGGCAATTTGCGCGGCGGAGTCGGCCAGAGCTGCTAGATTATTTAAGGAAAAATCCGCATCTGCATTGGTGTCAATTTTGTGGCGATCACGCAGTAAAGCATCTATATCTAAGCCTAAATTGGTCATGACGTCGTCAGAGGTGGCTTGCACTAAAATCATCCGTACCGAACTACGCCAACGATTGCCCGCTAAATAACGTTGCGCGCTGGTCAGGGGAATAATCACCGTATCGTCTTGATCGCGACCATCTAAACTTTGGCCTTTACTGGCTAAAACGCCAACCACATCAAATGAAGTACGATTAATCCGCATCGACTGGCCAATGGGATTTTCATCGCCAAACAAATTGGTCGCTACCGACGCACCAATTAAGGCCACACGCCGTGAAGAACGTACATCGCTATCATCAAAGGCCGTGCCTTGAGCTACTTGCCAACCACGAGCGATGAGATAATCGGGCGTACTGCCATAAACGTCACTGTTCCAATTCGACGCGCCATAGACTAATTGTTGTTTGGCTTGAACCACAGGCGCAGTGACGTTCACGCCCTCTAATTCGGCAATCGCCGTCGCATCACTGGCGGTTAAGGTATTGGATGCGCCACTGCCCGAGCGTATGCCGCCCGAATTCGCCGAGCCTGCCAAGATAATAAATAAATGACTGCCCATCGAATCAATGGTTTTTTGCACCGAGTCGCGCGCCGTTTGGCCAATCGCCAACATCAACACCACCGAAGCCACGCCAATCATCATCCCTAACATCGTTAAAAAACTACGCATCCGATTAGCAGACATCGCCACCAATGCCTCATAGAGCATTTGTCTTAACATGGCCAACTCCTGTTGCTAATGGCGATGTCTTCCACCACTTCACCATCACTAAAACGAATCAAACGTTTGGCAAATGTGGCAATATCCTGTTCGTGAGTCACCAAAATCACGGTAATCCCTTCATCGTTAAGCTGGCAAAATAACGACATCACTTCGGCACTGGTTTTGGTGTCTAAGTTGCCTGTCGGTTCATCGGCTAAAATTAACGTAGGATTGTTGACTAAGGCACGAGCAATGGCGACCCGTTGCTGTTGGCCACCCGAAATTTGATTCGGGCGATGATGAAAAAAACGCGCTAAACCGACTTTTTCGAGCATTTTTTCGGCTCGTTGTTGCCGTTCTGCACGTCCCACTTGGGCGTACACTAAAGGCAAAGCGACATTATCGGCCAAGGTTGTCCGTGATAATAAATTGAAGCCTTGAAAGACAAAGCCAATCACGCGGTTACGCAATTTAGCCAACGCGTCTTTGTCTAAGTTTGCCACCACTTGCCCTGCTAAACGATACTCGCCCGAACTGGCTTTATCTAAACAACCCAAGATATTCATAAAGGTGGATTTACCCGAACCCGACGCCCCCATAATGGCGACAAATTCCCCTTGCTGAATATCCATATTAATGCCGTGTAATACAGGTATTTCTCCTGCTTCGGTATAATACGTTTTCGCTAATTCGCGTACTTCAATAAGAGTTTCGGTCATTACAAGCCTCGCATTGGAGCGGCTTTGGCGGTAGTGCTTTGGCTATCGCTGACGACAACAGACGTTCCTTCTTTCAGCTCACTACCCAATACTTCGGTAAATTTGCCATCACTAATGCCTGTTTTGAATTTAATATCTTTCAACTCACCTTGAAAAACGGTATAGACTTTCGCCATGCCACTGCGACCACCTTTGCGAGCTGTTTTTACGGTATCGGTATTAGTAGCCACGGCTTTTTTATCTTTGGCGATGGTAGGTTTAAAACGTAATGCCGCATTCGGTACTAGCAAAACATTGCTACGTTCTTCTAAAACAATATCAACATAAGCCGTCATACCGGGTAACAGTTTTAAATCGGGATTCGCCACATCAATGACGACATCATAAGTGACAACATTTTGCTGCGTGGTTGGATTTAAGCGAATTTGACGAACAACACCTTGATAGTTTTCATTCGGAAACGCATCAACTCGAAAACTGGCCGTTTGCCCTGTTTTTAACTTGCCTAAATCCGCCTCCGAAAAACTGGCGTTAATTTGCATCTTTGTTAAATCTTGGGCAATTTTAATTAAGGTTGGCGTTTGAAAACTGGCGGCAACGGTTTGGCCTTCATCGACGCTACGGTCAATCACTACACCCGAGACAGGCGAACGAATCACGGTATTGGCGACATTAATGCTATCGGTTTGCACTTGCGCTTGCACTTGGGCTTTTTGTGCCATATTGGCGACGACATCTGCTTCGGAATCGTCTAATTCTTGACGCGAAATATACTGCTGCTGAAACAACTCTCGCATCCGCTTGGCTTTGGTTTGTGAAAGTGCCAACTTGGCATTTGCACTGTTTAACGAGGCTTGACTTTGGGCTAACTTCGCTTGGGTTAAATCGGTGTTTAGCTCCAACAACACTTGGTTTTCTTTGACTTGAGAATTAAAGTCAACATACAGTTTTTCGACCGTACCCGATACTTGCGTCCCGACACTGACGACGCGAACAGGATTCAATGTCCCCGTTGCGCTCACGGTTTGCGCAACATCACCACGACCAAGTGTTAATGTCCGATAACGCTGGCTATCAACAGGTTTTTTCCATGTGGAATAACCCCAAAATGCCAATACGGCGACAGCCACAACCACCACCAAAGAGATGACTAAACGTTTAGATAATTTCATGGTTGTGTACTCTCAACGGCGGAAGTAAATTCAGTAGTAGGAAGGGATTTTTGACCAAGGGCATACGCCAATTGAGTGCGCGCCACCAACCAATCATAACGAGCAGCAACCCATTGTTGATGACTATTGGCGAGCTGACTTTGCGCGTTTAACACCTCCAACATCGTGCCAACACCCGCATCATAACGACCAATGGCCACTTTGGCGGCTTTGTCGCTACTGTCTAAACTTTCCTGTGCTGCTTGAATGGTTTCTTGAGCGGATTGCGCACTATAAAACGCTTGCCAAGCTTGCTGCTCAATGCTTTGTTGACTACGCGACAACGCTGCTACTTTGGCATTTTTTTGTGCTTCACTTTGGCGAACACGCGCTTGTTTCCCACCACCTAAATCAAACGGCACATCAACCGTTAAACCAATACTGCCCGAAGTTTGGTTATTGCCTGAGCTTTCTTGCAAACCTGTACTCGCACTGATACTCATCGTTGGTTTGTTGGCAGATTGAGCGGAGAGAATCGCTTTTTCAGCCGCCACGACAGACGCTTGTGCGGCTTTAATCTCAGAGCGATTGGCCACTGCTTGGCTTAATAAAGACTCAACATCTTGAGTGGCAAACGGTAAATCAGTAGGGATATTTTTAATTGGCGCGATGGATGGTAATAAGGTCGGTTTTAACCCCATCGCAAAAGCTAATTGTCCGCGACTGGTGGCTAATTGGCTATTCGCTTGCACTTGCGTTAATCGTGCTTGCGCATGAGCCGCTTTTGCTTGCAACACATCCAATGGCGTGCCCGTGCCCACCTTATAACGTGCTTCAGCACTGCTAACACTTTTTGTCGTTGCCAATAGCGTTTGCTGAGCCGCCTCTATTTGACCTTGTGCTTTTAAAACAGCCAAGTAAGCATTCACAATATCGCGACTTAACGTCGCCACCGTTGTATCCACATTAAACTGTGCCGATGTGAGCAAGGCTTGCGCTTGTCCTTGTTCGGCATCACGTTGACCAAAATCAAATAACACATAGGACAATCGAGCCTGCGCGCCTATTGAACTACTGCTATTGCCATCAGAACGGCTACTGGTTGCACTGCCCTGCATACTTAATGTCGGATAGCGACTATCGTTAGCTAGTATCAATGCTTGCTGTTGTGCATTTAACTGCGCCCAAACTTCTTGGGTATTGGGGTTTTGACATAAGCCATAACTAATAGCGGCATCAAGACTCAAATTTTTAGCGGGTAATACCGCTTGGCATGAGGGATTATACTCCGTCGCACTAACAGACAAGCCTCCAGACAACAGCGCACTGGCTAACAAGGTTCGAGCATAGATAAAACAAGTCATAACATCACGACCATTTGATAGTTACTTAGCATTGGGCTAAGTCAAATTGAGCTTGATAATAGAAAAGTGGCTGGCGGAAAGCTGGCGAGAGTAATGCTACACATTAAAAGTCAAAACTTTCCGCTAGAATATAATAGGTTTTGTGCGGTTTATGATGTTTTTTGTATTTTCCTGTTCTGTCCGATACTCTTTTTAACCTATGGTTGCGTCTTGATGGATTACATACTGCTGTATTTATTGATTGGTTGTTTCTCAGGCTTTGTTGCAGGTTTATTTGGTGTTGGCGGTGGGATGGTGATTGTGCCCGTTCTCGTTTTTAGTTTTACCGCTCAAGGACTCAGCCCGACTATTTTGACTCATTTGGCTATTGGCACATCATTGGCAACCATTACTGTGACCTCAATCAGTGCCGCATGGACACATCATCAACGCGGCGCGGTGTTGTGGCCTGTCGTCAAAAAATTAGCCATCGGGCTACTGATCGGTTCATTAATTGGCGCACAAATCGCCCATGCTATTCCCGCTCGACAGCTAGAAATAATTATTGGATGTTTCGCTTTATTAACTGCCGCACAAATGTTTACAGGCTGGAAGGGTAAACTAAGCGATATGCCTCTGCCCAATGCCGCAGGATTAGCGACTGCAGGGGGCGGTATTGGTGTCGCGTCCGCTATTTTTGGCATTGGTGGTGGCACGTTTACCGTACCGTATTTAACCTTACATGGTGTTGCAATGGCCAATGCCGTTGCCAGTGCCTCGGCTTGTGGGCTACCCATTGCCCTTGCAGGTGCGGTTGGTTTTATTTACGCAGGATGGCATGAGGCTCTATTACCCTCAGGCGCAGCGGGTTTTGTGTATTTTCCTGCTTTTTTAGGAATCAGCACGACCAGTTTAATTTTTGCCCGTTTAGGGGCAACACTGGCACACCGTTTACCCGCAGATACACTTAAAAAGTTATTTGCCTGTTTATTACTGTTAGTTGGTATTACGTTTATTGTTGGTCATTAACAACTTCATCACCGAATATAGAAGACAGATTATGTTACTCGCACCTACAGATAAGCCCTTTGACTACCGTCAACCACCCCGTTTAAGCTTGGGATTGGCCGCTTTATTGTTGGTTTTATTTGCTTGGCTATCACCGAGCGATAATGAGCGCATGTCATTTCTCAATGACTTCTATCAACAGCATTTACTGAAAGTAGAATGGCCACTTTACCCTACGCATTTATTACAAAGTCAACAAACAGCGACGCTCGATAAACTCAAAGTTGCCTATCAAAACAACGAGGATAAAGTATTAACGGCACAATTGGGTTTTGATCGCAATTTTAGCGACAGCATTAGTGCTAACGGCCAAGACTTTTTAGACCCTGACGTATTTTCACAATGGCAGCAAGATCGCCAACAATTCAATCAACAACGTGACCACTTGCGTTCTGTTGTTTTAGGCTTAGACCCACAACGTTTTCGCCCTATTACCTATTTTACCTATGCTTTTCTCGACAATAACTCACTCAATGTTTTAGCCTCAGCTATGTTACTGCTGTTAGTCGGCATGGTGATTGAATGGGCGATGGGTAGCGGCGCGTTACTTTCTGCATGGTTGGTCGGCAGTTTATGTGCAGGAATTTCATTTAGCATCACCCATTTGCACAGTGTTACCCCACTCATCGGCAGTACAGGTGCTATTTCAGGTGTATTAGGTTTGGCCTTTATGTGTTTTCGACATGCCAACAGCCTGACAGTGCTAGGGACAACAACAAAGCTTGGCGGCTGGATATTCTTAGGTCTATTTATTATGCTGGCCGCACTCACCTTTTTAAATAATCAGTTTGATATTGGGCTTGTCATTGGTTTGGGGGTAGCTTTTGTCAGTGGAACTGTTGTTTGTGCTGCCTATCGCCGCTGGTTCAGCCAAGATCAACAAATCGAAGAAGAACAACCGCTGATTATTCATGAGGAAATGCCTGCCGATGAATTGTATCGACACGAACTTCATAGCGCACTACTAAAAATCAGCCTCATGCAATTTTCCGCAGCCGAGCGACAACTACGCGAACTTGCCGAAAAATATCCCCAAGACAAACGCATTTTAGAACACTGCTATCACTTGTTAAAATTCAAGCCGTTGGAGTTAGAGTTTGAAGAATTAGCCTGCGGACTCTTTGCCTTACCCAATCAACCCGCAGCGAATCACTTAGTATTAAATATTTATAATGATTACAAGCGACGCAGTAAGACATTCGTCGCCTTAGACTCAGATACCTGCTTACAGTTAGCCATGCGCTTTGCCCGTATTCAAGCTTTTAAAGAAGCCGAGGAAATTTTCAAACGTAGTATGGAATCTAAACGCTCATCGACACTCTTAAAGAAAGCCGCATTAGCACTTAGCCAAGCATTCACCGCTCAACAGCAAGAAAAGCGCGCTGAATACTATCAACGCATCGCAACTGAAGGTGTGAAGTCTTCATCTAATGAGCAACGCTGATTAAATCATAAAATCATCTTTGGGTTTGCCACCTAACTGCCGCCAAAAATGCTCCATCACGGCATAACGAGGATGCTTTTTAAAACGTAAAACTAGATATTCCAATATCTCTAAGGCTTCATGCTTTTCATTCTGCTTATCGTAAAGCAGTTTCGCTAATAACAAATACGCCTCGGGCAAATTTGCATAATGCGGAGAATCTTTATGCATGTCCTTTAATAAACTCACCGCACGCGGAAAGTCTTTTTGCTCGGCACACGCTTTAGCCAACTCAAAACACATATCAGGCGTTTGTGGACGAAAATCAGGAATTAAAAACTGCAATTTAATCAACACTTGTAATGCTAAAGCCTGCTGCCCTGTCTCTAATAAAGCCTCTAAATAACTGGTTGCTTGATACGGAATTTGATCTTTATCTTGCATAAAAACTAATAGTTGATAATACCGCTCTTGAATTTCAGGATTTTTCTTTTGCTTTTCGGCAACAACTTTCATCAACGCAGCTGCACGGTCATATAAACCTTCTTTAAGATAGACTTCTAAACGTGCCGCTTGATTATCAAGTTTACGATTCACCACCCGTTTTTTATTTTTTTTGCCTAATACTTCAAAGTGCAAAGGCTTTTGAAATTGAAACAGTGCGTAGCCCGTCACGGACATCATCACCCATAAACTATAACCATAAAGCACCTGCTTTAAACCCTGTAAACCGCCCACAGGTAAAATATCAGCCATCAAATTAGTGACAGCATAAGAAGTCACCACCAAGACAAAGACAATCCCCGTTAACGGCACATACGCAAGCTGCATCGCTACCCAGATATGTCGCCACGCATGATACTGAAATAAAGAGCTAATCGATTTATCAATAACAACCGCCATCAACATCACAGGTGCTAAAGCAATCAATACCGTACTAACAGCAATCGCTCCTGCAATAGATTTAACCGCTAATAGTCCCAACAACACTAAAACGACCGCAACCGCAGCACTGACTTCTAAAGACAAGCGATTAATCGCCGTACTGATATTTTTTAAGGTCGGATATTTTAAGCTGCCCGTCGCTGTATGCTGTAATAATCCCCATCCATAGATCGCCAACACAAAATAAGATCCACCTGCTAACGGTAATAACATCGCCTCTGACGCAATCGTTGGCAACACCATCAATAATAGTAAGCACAAAATCCCCAAAGGATTAAAAGGCAAACGCATAAAATCAGTATAATGCTGCCAAAAGGGTGCAATCGTTGAATTATGACTAATTGACGTTAGCGGTTGATTGCAAATCAAACAATTAGGGATGTTCTCCATTTCGCCTGTGATATGTGTGCAATCATCACAAACACTGATATGACATGCGGGACAATGCCATGTTGCTGTAGTTAACGGATGATATTTACAGTAATCTGTCGCCATGTTTCTTACACTTTTTAGTCTTAGAGAACCTAACGCAAAATACCATCTTTATGGGGTCATTCCTACGACTACCATTGATGGAGATCGAACTTTGAGACTTCATTCACTTCTTGGAACACGCATCATGACCCTAGCATCACGAAAACACATTTTAATTATAGGTGGAAACTTTGCGGGACTCAGTACTGCACGGGCTTTATCCAACAAATATTTTGATGTCACCGTGATTGACCCGAGTCCTGATTTCGAATGGCTACCTCATATTCATGAATTAATCTCTCGACATAAAAAAGCCGACCAATTACGCCATAACCGACAATTATTAATTGAGCGAGCTGGCCATACTTTTTTACAAGAGACCGTTACCGTCATTGATAAGACACAACAACGCGTGCAACTATCGTCTGGGCAATGGTTGGCATACGATGATTTGGTGATCACCATTGGCAACATGAGTTTGATTGATAAAATCAAAGGCGCACGTCAATACGCCTTACCGTTTGGCTCGGTGAATGAGGCTGAACGAGCTGCCCTGCAACTCCAACGTCTTGATAGCTTAAGCCTACCTGAACGACCTGTTGTGTTGGTTGGTGCCAGTATTGAAGGCTTAGAAGTGCTAGGTGAAATTATACGTCGTTATCGCCGACAATGGCGTTTTCAATTACACGTGATTGAGGCTCAAGAAACAATCATGCCGCAATTTCAAGGCATGAGTGATTATCTCAGGGAACTGAGTAGTGAGTTAGACATTCAATGGCATACGGGTCGTCAAGTCAAAGAAGTCACCAAAGATAGCGTCATTTTAGACAACGGCGATATTTTATCCAGTCGTGTCACCTTATGGTGTGCAGGCGCAATTCCTCACCCTTTATTAAGTGAAGCAGGACTCGCACCAGAACGTCAATACGCCCCCGTCAACGCCAATTTACAGTCACTCGTAGATGCGCATATTTGGTTAGCAGGAGATGCCGCTGCATTCCCTAAAAATCTAGAGAAACAAGCATACCACGCCCTACCGATGGGTGCATTAATCGCCAAAAATCTCAATCGCGCTCGCCAACAACGTGATTTAAATGACTTTAAGCCCTTACCGATTCCTAGTTTAATGAGCTTTGGCGACGTAGGCTTTTTATTGTTCAAATCTCATGCTATTGCCAGTCCCAGTTTAATTGCCGCTAAAGAAGGCGTTTTTCAAGCCAATTTCAACTTCTTAAAACTGCCTAGACAAGTCAGTGAATGGCATGACCTTAAAGACAGTTTAACGTTTAGTGCTATTAATATGGGAAAATTAGCAAAAAGCACATGGACTGATAGGAAACTATTACACACTCGCCATTTTCAGGCGCGTTAACTCATGAGTACCAGTTAATATTTCCCTTCGACTCCGCTCAGGGAGCGTTTTATACGTTGACTGAGCGGAGTCGAAGCCTATTTTGCAGATATTTTGTTTGAGTTTTCCCATTTTTGAAAATCAAACTAAATCTCAGAACTCAATGCAATCACGCACCCACTACGTAGGGTTTTTAAGCTTTATTTAACCTTCCGTAAGGTCATCGTCTCAGGGCAATTGGGCTTAAAGTTTTTACAATCAATAAACTGCCCCAGCTTGTCATAACAGACACGCACTTCGGTCAGAAAGGTTTTTTCTTGATTACTTTGACAGCGTAAATACACGCCTTTGTCCGTTAAGCCCACATTTAACTTTAAGATTTGTGCAAGCAACTCATCACGCTCAACAAGACGATCAGAGCCTTCTTCTTTAAAAGTTTCAGGTAATTTCAACTTATTGGTATAAGCAGTAATCGTGCGAAAATAGTCTTGTGCCGACAGACCCATACAAGCACCGTATTTTTGCCACGCTTTGTTACGTGTACCCTCATCAGGCATCAGCTTTTCTAATACACGCTGTTGAACGGGTGATAATTCAGGCGGTTTTTCAGAGCAAGTCTCTTGAGCCTTATCGGGCGAAGATTTTGCTTTTTCAGTCCACAAGCCATGAACAATAATAGAATAACCTTCCTGACATTGACGCAACTCTCGCGACTCAGGATGTAAAATACACGCCGCAGGGGCTAAATTAATAGACAATAAATAGTGATGTTTAATGGGCTGCTCGCCCTCAGCAAGCACATTTTGAGCGCAAAATGCCGCCATAGCGGCTATTAAGTGACAAAGAGGCCAGCTCACCCTCATGTTACGCCCTCACTTTTGACATAATTTCACATCCACAGGCCGTGATGATATAAACGCAAAATATTGAATGCTTGATAAGATGCTCATTGATTATTTATTTTTATAATGCTCAACACTTCGACAAAATAATGTCCGTCGGTGATGCTCTAAAGGTACGCGGAAAACATCATTTGTACTGTTGGTTTTTGTTATAGCGTGTTGTTTTTCTTTTTCTTAATGACAGTGAATATGTAACCCACTCATTTCCTCTATTGCGTGTAGGAAAAATCCTACAAAGCATGTAGGTTATTCTCTACAACTTCATGTCGAAAACAGCCGTTATTTCCGTAAAAAACAAGTAAGCCATTGATTTTAATAGACAACAAACAAGGAAAATACGTCTAAAATAATGAACGAGCCATTTTTCGTGGCTTAGTGTATCTTGTGCTAATTCTAATTTCTGTTATGATTACGTCAACAAGGCAGTTGCAGGATTACTGGACAAGACGTTCTGGATGAACGCAACAAGGCCGTCAGGATTGGCAGGATGCTAATAGTGTAGGAAACACAAAAGGAAGCGTGAGGATAACGCTAAGGATTCGACAGGACGCGTCAATGGATACAGGAAAGGGAATGTTGCTGAGAAGCAGAAATGGATAAGGAATGGAGACACTAGGACGTGTAGGGAAGCAGTGGATGGATACAAATCGGGGCAGACTATCTGCCCCGCTTGTGTTTCTGGGGTTTGTGTTTTCTACACAACCTATCGCCGTGCAAATTCTTTGACAGTCGCTATTTTGCCCCGCTTACTATTCAATAAAAAACCAACTTTCACCTTTGAGCTTCATCGTCACTCATTCGTAGCGCGCATAAAAAAACCGCTAATCAATAGCGGCTCTTTCGACTCATACTTTACTTAGAAACGATTAACGCTCTAAATATTGCATTTTACCTTCTACGCCATCCCACTCTTTAGCATCCGCTGGGGCATCGCCTTTTTCGGTGATGTTTGGCCAGATTTCTGCCAATTCAGCATTCAACTTAATGAATTTTTCTTGGCCTTTAGGCACTTCATCTTCGGAGAAAATGGCATTAGCTGGACATTCTGGCTCACACAATGCGCAATCAATACATTCATCAGGATGAATAGCCAAGAAGTTAGGGCCTTCGTAGAAACAATCTACAGGGCACACTTCGATACAGTCTTGATATTTGCATTTAATACAGTTTTCGGTAACGACAAATGCCATGTTGTCCTGCCTCGTTAAATAATAATGTCAGATCGCCTATTCTAAACTTTCTTCGCCTTTGTTGTCATGCCCTAATCCATCATCTATCCATCAATAAAGCTTGTAAGTCATATAACTGCTGTAAAGCGGCGCGTGGGGTTAAATTATCGACATTAATGGCCTGTAATGCTTGCTCAACCACGCTAACTCTGGGTGTTTCCACCACTCGCTCAACAACGCGCTCAATCACTTCGGGTTCTGAAAACAAGCCCGCTTGCATCGGTGCAGGTTTGTTTTTAGCTTTTTTAGCGGTTGGGCTGTGTTCTAGCTCATGCAGTTTATGTTGCGCGGCATGAATGACTGCCATTGGCACACCTGCTAATTTAGCGACTTGCAAACCAAAACTTTTACTCGCTGCTCCTTCACTCATGCGATGTAAAAACACTAAATGGTCGCCATAATCACTGGCAGCAACATGAACATTTTTTACCCCGACATAATGTTCGGGCAAACTGGTTAGCTCAAAATAATGGGTCGCAAATAAGGTTAACGCTTTAATCTGCTGTGCCAAGTGTACGGCGGCTGCCCATGCTAAGGCCAAACCATCAAAGGTACTGGTACCACGCCCGACTTCATCCATTAGAACCAGACTGTGAGCCGTGGCATTTTGTAAGATATTTGCGGTTTCTGTCATTTCCACCATAAATGTTGAGCGTCCACCCGCTAAATCATCCGCCGAACCAATACGGGTAAAAATGCGGTCAATATTGCCAATAGTCGCGGCCTGAGCAGGAACAAAACTGCCAATATGTGCCAACAAGACTATTAACGCGGTTTGCCGCATAAACGTGGACTTACCGCCCATATTTGGCCCTGTAATAATTAACATCCGTTGTTGTAAATTGAGTAGCGTGTCATTGGGCGTAAAGGCGGCATTTAATACTTGTTCAACCACAGGATGCCGGCCTTGTTGAATATCTATCGTGATATCGTCGACCAATGCTGGCTGCACCCAATTCAGGTGGTGCGCCCTATCGGTCAAGGCAACTAACACATCTAGCTCAGCTAACGCTAAACTCATTTGTTGTAGTGGTGCGAGATGCTGCAACAAGTCTTGTAATAATTGCTCATACAAAAATTTTTCTCGTGCCAACGCACGAGACGATGCTGATAAGGCTTTGTCTTCAAAAACTTTTAATTCGGGGGTGATAAAACGCTCGGCATTTTTGAGGGTTTGCCGACGAATAAAATGGGCAGGTGCGTTATCGGCCTGAGCGCGTGACAGTTCGATGTAATAGCCACTGACACGGTTATAACCGATTTTAAGATTGGCAATGCCTGTCGCTTCCCGCTCTTTCATTTCGAGTTGTAGCAAATAATCGCCTGCATTGGTACTAATGGCGCGTAACTCGTCTAACTCTGCATCAAAGCCTTCCGCTAAGACACCACCTTCACGAATAACCACAGGGGGGTTGTCGATAATGGCACGCACCAATACATCATGTAAAACAGGAAACTCACTAATATGTTCGGCTAATGCACGAAGTTTTGGCGTTTGTAAAATCGCCATTGCCCGCTGTAAGTCAGGTAACTCAGCAAATACTTCACGTAATCGGCTCAAGTCGCGTGGCCTTGCTGTTTTTAAAGCGACTCTCGCCAAAATACGTTCGCAATCGCCAATGGCTTGGAGATGACTTTGTAGGGCTTCGTAACGATAATCTTCGCTGAGTTCAGTAATGGCCTGTTGACGTGCCCACAATGTGGCTTTATGACGCAAAGGCTGATGTAGCCAACGTCTTAATAAACGGCTACCCATGGGCGTTTGACAGGTATCTAACACCCACGCCAAGCTATATTGAAATTCACCTGCTAAGGTTTGTGTCAACTCTAAATTTCGGCGAGTGGCTGCATCTAAATAAATAAAATCAGAGGCTTGCTCAACACGAAGGCCTTGTAAATGGGGTAAAGCACTACGTTGGGTGTCACGGGCATATTGTAATAACGCGCCTGCGGCAATCACGGCGGCAGGCAAGTCTTGACAGCCAAAGCCTTGCAAATCTTTCACTTGAAATTGCTGACATAACACATGATTTGCCGTTTCTAGGACAAATTCCCACGGCTGACGTTTGGTAATGGGACGATTATCTAGCCACTCTAAGATGGGCGAGTCATCGGCAATTAATAGTTCGGCAGGATTTAAACGCGCGATTTCTGCGGCTAACGCTTCACGGGTTAATTCACAGGATAAAACACTAAAACGACCACTGCTAATTTCTAAAACCGCTAAACCTAATGTTTGTTGATAGACATGCAACGATAACAATAACACTTCTTGCTTGGCATCTAATAATGCTTCATCAGTGACTGTGCCGGGGGTAAGAATACGTGCCACTTGTCGCTCAACAGGCCCTTTGCTGGTCGCGGGGTCACCCACTTGCTCAACAATCACCACTGCTTCGCCAAGCTTCACTAATTTGGCTAAATAGCCTTCAACCGCATGAAATGGCACACCTGCCATCGGAATCGGTGTGCCAGCGGTTTTACCACGATAGGTTAAGGTAATGTCTAATAATCGTGCGGCTTTACGGGCATCGTCAAAAAATAACTCATAAAAATCGCCCATGCGATAAAACAATAATGCTTGTGGATGTTCGGCTTTAATGCGCAAATATTGCTGCATCATCGGTGTGTGGTCGGCGAGCGTCGTCATAAAAAAGCCCCTGCAATAAGGGGCGAGATAGTAGCGGATTTTTGACAAAATCGCCCGTTGCTATGGCAATTTTATGCGATAGAGGCTATTTGCTGTACCCGTTGTGAAATAAAGCATACCTGTTGCTTCATCAAATTTGGGTTGATTAATAACAAAGGCAAACAATTGATATGGCTCTTTGTTCGGTTGCCAAACCCATGTAGCGTTATTTTTGCTGTAAACCACCTTACCGTCACCTACCGCTACAACCCTTATATCACTGGCAGGCAGGATTTTTTGACTCAGGCCATCGTTGGCATTAATTGCCGTTTGGCTACCGATTGCATCTTCCCATACTAATAAATTATCAACTAACCAAAACCGCTTCATCACTGTGCTTAATATTTGCTGATTTAATGGGTTATCAACCGAAGCAACAATTAAAGAGTATGGTGCGTTGTTACCTTGAGAGTTGGGCGTTTGTTGCCATGCAATGCGCGTTTTACTGGCTTGTGGATAAATATTAAGTAGTCCATTATTGGTAAGGCGTGTAGTTTCTTTGCTCTTTGTATCATATTGAAAAATATCAAAATGAGAGTCTGTACCAAAAGTACCCGTTTGCGCCCATGTATAAAAACGAACAGTATCGGCTAAAATGACTAAACTATAGCTATTATTGCCCCAATACGGAGAAGAACTCGGCTTAGCAATAATATGACTTTCTTGAGTATCTACATTGTACAAATGATAACGTTGAGAACCTCCAGAAGACCAAACTATCCAGCTACCATTCATCATAGGATGTTCTTGATAACCGAGAGATAATTTATTATCACCCGATATTTCAGAGATGTTTTTCAGTGTGCCGTTATCCCACAAATATACTTGGTATTGTTTAGAAACAATATCTTGTCCTAACAATAAAACCCTGCTACCAACGACTTGTTTGACTTGTAAGTAATCTACTTTACTTTTTTCGATAACCAATTTTTTTTGTGCTGTTGACGACTGATATAAAAATACATTCCCTGTATTACTATCGGCAAACAAGATATTATTTTGATTAACGTCCTGTATGTAATTACCTTCACCTAAAGCATAGACATACTCAGGGATAGTCGTGGTCAGCGATTGATAATTAACCTGTACCGTTTTAGTGACGATGCTTCCCGTTTTGGGTGTAATCGTGAACGTCAAGGTATAACTTCCTAACGGCAAGGACGACATATCAAAAGTGGTCGAAAACTGTTTTCCCACACCGCGATATATTTCTAAATCACGCAATTTGATAACCAATAAAGGATCAACCTCATCATCTGTAATTGAACCTGCAATCTGAAACGTATTACCAATAATTTGGCCATCCATAGGCTGAATTAACAGCAGTTGTGGCTGTGCATTTTTCAAAAACGTGCTTGTTTTTTCGAGTACCTCACCTGATTTATCTTCGGCTTTCACTTTTATTTCATGATTACCAAAGCCAAACTGATCTAAACTGACATTCCACTCATAAGGAAAACAACTAGAGACACCAACACAATCCTTGGGGTTTATCAGTACTGTGAAAGGCTGATTATCAATGAATAGCTGTAGTTGTTTGACTCCTGCCTCAGATGTTGCTCGTACTCCGACACGTAAGCTACCGAGTATTTGATTAACTGTAATATCCCCCAAAGACAAACTGGGATTATCTACCTGTATTTGTCGTTGTATTAGCAAGTAATTATTGGGAGAAACCTCTATTTGGGCAAGAATTTGATGCACACCATCCGTTTCATTGCTTGCATTCCAAGCAAGCATAAAATTAGGGCTAGTTGTCGTACTTCCCAACCCAAACAAGTCTTTGTAATACCTGACTGACTTAGGGACTACGCCCGCCACTTGAACACTCAAATTGACACTACCACGCACAGGCTCTTGCTGAGAAAAAATAATGGAAGCCTGTACATCAGGTGAAACCATCAAAGACTCTGCACTACCTGCCGTCAATAGCACTTTATTTTGCTCTGGTAGTTTCACTAAAACACGATATTCACCTTTAGATGTCATCGGTTTTTTCCATGTCACTTTTTGACCTTGCCCATCATAAGCAGGCAAGTCTTCCACTACAATCCATGAAGAAGTCACCGCTGCAACAACTGACTCTATTTTTTGCTCTACTCGATAGCCCAATTCATTAGTAGCAACATCTTGCCACTCCAATGTCAACATACCCGCCTGCTTGTCAAAAGATGCTTGAAGCTGAGAGCCGCTTTGTGTCTGTATTGTTGGTGTTGGTGTTGGTGTTGGTGTTGATTCGCCACTGTCACCGCCGCAACTGGCCAGCAATAAAGCTATACACAAAGGACTCAAAACTTTTAACATCTTCTACTCCCAAAAAACGGACTTCCTAACATTAATCATAGTGCATATTGATTATTTTTAACGCTTTTATTTGTAGCATGATACAGCTGAAACGACAATTTATGACGCACGACATTTCTTGACTACTAGCCAGTCGCGTGTGAACCTGCCAATATATCCACACCAAAACAAACACCTTCTGTAGGAGAGTAAAAATGGATGACAACAAACGTAAAGCCCTTGGCGTAGCATTGGCACAAATCGAAAAACAGTTTGGCAAAAATACCGTTATGCGCCTTGGCGACCACACAGCTGAAGTCATTGGTGCAATTTCAACAGGCTCTTTAGGCTTAGATATTGCATTAGGTATTGGCGGTTTACCTAAAGGACGTATTGTTGAAATTTACGGCCCAGAATCTTCGGGTAAAACGACATTAACATTACAAGTCATTGCCGAATGTCAACGTCAAGGTGGTACAGCAGCTTTTATTGATGCTGAACATGCGCTTGACCCTGCTTATGCACGTAAATTAGGCGTGGACACCGATAACCTATTAGTCACTCAACCCGATAACGGTGAGCAGGGTCTTGAAATTGCGGATATGTTAGTACGCTCGGGTGCAGTCGATGTGATTGTCATTGACTCCGTAGCAGCACTGACACCTAAAGCCGAAATTGAAGGCGATATGGGTGATTCACACATGGGCTTACAAGCACGTTTGATGAGCCAAGCCTTGCGTAAAATTACAGGTAATGCCAAACGTACTAACTGTTTAGTGATTTTCATTAACCAATTACGGATGAAAATTGGTGTCATGTTTGGCAGCCCAGAAACAACAACGGGTGGTAATGCATTGAAGTTTTATGCGTCTGTGCGCTTGGATATTCGTCGTGTGGGTGCGGTAAAAGAAAAAGTGGGTGACGACAAAGACGAAACCGTAGTAGGTTCAGAAACCAAAGTCAAAGTAGTTAAAAACAAAGTTGCACCGCCGTTCCGCGAAGCCTTATTCCAAATTATGTACGGCCAAGGCATTAATCGCTTAGGTGAATTAGTTGACTTGGGTGTTGACCAAAGCATCATTCAAAAATCAGGTTCTTGGTACGCCTATCAAGGCAATAAAATTGGCCAAGGTAAAGCGAATGCGTGTAAATACTTTGAGGAAAATCCAGCTGTTGCAGGTGTGATTGAAGCGGAGATTCGTAATCGATTGTTGGCTGTACCTGCACCTGCCGCCGCTTCGGAAGAAGAAGCATTAGCGGCTTTGGAAGGTGATGATATTTAACACTTCCTTTCAACGCTAAAGTCCAGAAATAAAAAGCCTAGCACTGTGCTAGGCTTTTCTGTCACGTTTTCAGTAGATCAACTACGCAACAATCTCCGCCACACGCTCCACTTTACAACGAATCCGTTTGGTGTGTGGACACGCGGTATAAGGGTCTCTGTCCATCGCATCGACCAATTCATTAATCGACACCCCCGTTGGCTTTAATTCGCCCGTAACAGGATCAGGATAGTTTTGCCCCAAAATATTGGGCAAATGCAAATGTCCCGCGAGTGTATTTTTGTCGATTTTTAACGGTGCAGTAATAGAGGCGCGTTTAGAGGTAATTCGCATTAACTCGCCCTCTTTAGCTTCTAAAGCCGCGGCATCGGCTTCGGACATATACAACGAGGCATGAATCGCACGACCTTTGCGCCAACTGGGGTCACGCATAATGGTATTGGCGGTAAAGCCTGTGCGTAAGCCACCATTCAAAATAAAGGGATATTGTGGATCGTGTGGCTCACTGTCTTTTAACAACAATCGACTAATGTCTTGGGCAAAATCGTCAAAATACATTTTGACTTTGCCATTCTTGTTGCCACAGTTGGCTTCAAAGTTTTTCTCCATCTCATAATGCCCCAACAACACGCCTTCGGGATGGTCGAGCAATTTCTTAAAGATAAACTCTGTTAACGCAAACGGGTTACGGATTTGTTTCGTTTCAGGTAATGCACGTTCAATTTGATCGCGGCGTGTGGTGGCATAACCTAAAGCACTTAACCAAATGTAAGTCAGCATCGGATTTGGTAGTGTTGCGCCCAGTGTTTCATAGGTTAAATACGCCGAACGTGCGATCACTGAACCGACACTTTCCAATTTGCTACTCGCTAAGGCATAACTATTAACGGCGGCTAAATAGGCAGGTGCGCCCCATGTTGTCCGCGCACTTTTAGCCAGTTTATGTAACGCTTTCGGCGCAGCACCGACAATACCCATTGCTCGTGCTAAACGATAATAAATCTCCACTTCGGGCAAAGCTTCCCCCAAAGGATTAACTACAGGCGGACGAACCTGTGGCGCGATAATATCTTTAGGAAAAATAGAAAACTCCCACTTTTCATAACCTGCGGGCGCGGGTAATACATAATCAGCGACTTGTGCGGTTTCGCTCATGGCAGGATCAATCACCACTAACAAATCTAACTTGGCGAAGGCTTCTCTAAAACGACCAGTATCAGGGTAACTCGCTAAGGGATTCGTACCATCACAAATCAATGCCCGTATGCGGTAAGGATGTGATGATAAAATTTCTTCAGGGATAATTGCAGGTGGAAATTGAGGTATTGGTAATACCGCAGGAATGCCTTCAATAGATGACTCTAGTGCTTTGGTCATTTCTTTGAAATACGGCATTTTAGGGCCAAATAATTGGACAAAAAAGTTGCCCCCTTTTCGTCCATAATTTCCTGTCATAATTAATAACACACGAACCATATAAGAAGTCAGCGTGTTGAACGACGAGTGTTCTATGCCTAAATCAAAGGCAATGGTAGCAGGTTTGGTTTGGCCAAACTCACGAGCAGTGGCACGAATATCTTCTTCGCTCAAGCCACAACGCTCGGCCATTTCACTAATATCAATTCGTTCAAAGATTGTCGCGAGCTTTTCGTAACCTTCGGTTTTTGTGTTGATAAAATGGCTATCAACCAAATTTTCTTGCACCAAAATGCCTGCCAGTGCTAATAAAAAATACAAGTCTTTGGCAGGTTTAATGCGTAAATGTCTATCAGCTAAACGCGTGGTTTCGGTGATACGAGGGTCAACGGCAACCATGCGCCGTTGCTCATCACGAAAGATGTCTTTGAGTGCTTCTTTAGGATTACTACCTTGATTGCTTATATGTGGATTCGTGCCAATTAACAACATAAATTTGGCGTTGTGCTTGTCTGGTACAAGATAAATATCATGAGTACCACGAATCATACGGCGGTCGTTGAGCCAATGCTGGGTTTTTTCTTGCGCTAAGGCGGTAAACACCATCGGTGTGCCAATGCCATACATTAACGGAATAGCACCAAAGCCTGCCGAATGGTTACCCTGCCCACCCAATCCTGCAAACGCAATCGCACGTGGGGCATGATTTTGACGAATATGGTTAAGTTTGGTGGCAATTTCAGTTATAGCTGTTTCCCAACTGATGCGCTCGAATGTGCCGTCAGGACGTTTTTTTAACGGATATTGAACACGCTGGGCATGATTAACATAGTTGGCAATGGCGTAGGCTTTATTGCAGGAATAGCCTTTAGTAGATGGATGCGCGTCATCGGCACGCACAGCCACGATTTTGTTATCTTCAACATCCACCCGTAAACCACAATTATGTGAACACAATGAACACGCTGTCGGTAAATTGCTGGCGTTGTTTGGCACATGGACAGC